>FWPV01001204.1_pt1 | contig 73892 bp, 72 predicted proteins | sample 2228371 | NCBI WGS metagenome assembly FWPV01 (sample SAMEA103939776, study PRJEB20133) | metagenome
GAAACGACACGCCATCATGCCTCCTCCCAGGAGCAACATGAAAAAACCACCATAAAGAAATAATTTTGAATATCGTTTGAGTATCCGTATTGACTGTAAGTTCATGACTGTAAGTTCATCATCAGTTGGTCTTTGAAGCAGAGAGAGAACCTCTATCGCCGTAAATCAGGGCGAGCATTTCATCGGACAGATCAGGGGATCCATCATAAACGACATGTCCGTCCCGAATACCGATCACCCTGGTACAGTATTGTGCAACGAGTTTGGGAGCGTGAAAAACTCCTATGATCGCCATCTGTTCAGTAAGAGGTTTGAGACAATCAAGAACCATTTCTGTATTTTTGGGGTCGAGGTTAGAAACAGGTTCATCTGCCAGTAATAAGATGGGTCTCTGAAAAATCGCTCGGGCAATGGCTACTCGCTGCATCTCTCCTCCGCTTAACGTTTCGGCACGACGATGAGCAAGTGAACGTATCCCAACCTGATCCAGGGCATTCAGGGCCTGGTCCACTTCCTCATCCGTAAATCCATAGACCAAGCTTCTCATCGAATGGATTCGGCCCAACCCTCCTGTGAGCACATTCTCCAGGACGCTGATTCTTTTGACTAAAATGGAACCCTGGAAGATCATCCCGATTTTCCGACGAATGGTTCTCAGCTCCTTTCCTTTTTTCCCGTTGATCTTTTCTGGATGGCCATCTCCATTCATGATGACTTCTCCATGGTCCGGCCTGGTTAAACCATTGATGCACCGCAATAACACCGTCTTTCCGACACCGCTTTCCCCAAGAATACCAACGAATTCTCCTTTTTTGACATCAAAACTGATTTCTTTCAAAAGAGGCCTTCCATCTGGAAGTTTCTTGGCAATATTTCTAAGACTGAGCATTTTTTCCTCCTTTTGAGTGCCCTAAAGAGAGTCCCGGTCGCCGTTTCCCCTGAACTTTTTTCAAATCTTCCCCAATTTGATTGCGATCTCCCGGATATATTGATAGTCTTGATCAGTCACCTTCACATAGCTTTTGTTCTTTTCCCATTTCCCCTCAAATTGTTTGAAAGCCTCAGGAGCCTTTTGAGGCATATCCAGAAAGGCTTGCTGGATCTTCTGAACAAGAGCTCCATCCAAATCGCCCCGAACCGCTACCGGCGATCGTGGAATGGGAGCAGATCTCCAAATAACCGGGACCTCTTCCTTTGTGGTTAAGCCTTTGTCGATGACCCGTTGCAATCCTCCTTCCCACGTTGCGCCTATATCGACCTTCCGCGCCTTTACTGCAAGAACGGAAGCATCATGGCCTCCTGCAAAGATGATCTCCTTAAAATCCTTATCCACCTGTATCCCAAGGGATTCCAGTCCTCCTCTGGGAATCAAATGCCCTGAGGTGGAAGCCGGGTCCACAAAGGAGAGACTCAGTTGCTTCGATTTGGCTTTCACATCTTCCATCGTCTTTAAGCCGCTATCTTTATGTGTGATGAGAACGCTGTGATAGGTAGCCAGTTTTCCATCGCCCTCACTGCCGCCGATAATCGCTTTTGCGTTGGCTCGCTTTGCCGCAAGCACGTATGAGAAGGGTCCAAAGTAAGCGACATCGATCTTTTTCGATCGCATGGCTTCCACGACCGCGGTGTAGTCAGTCGCTTTAAACTCTTCGATTTTCATTCCCAGCTCTTTTTCGAGATACTGCTTGGCTGGTGCAAAAGCTCGGATCATCTCTTCGATATCCTCCGCTGGAATGAGGGCCAGTCGGAGCACTTTTGGAACTCCCTGCCCCCACGATTTCCCTGCGAAAAAAATCGAGAGCCCAATCAATAAAGCAACCAACCCCAGCGTGATCCACCGATTTCCTCTTTTCACATGAATCCTTCCTTTCTTCATCATATTCCCCTCCTTTGAAATTGGATTTAAATCTTGAAAACAAGATATCCTGAGAATGTTACATCCCTATGAAGAACAGACGAAATTTACGTTCAAATTGAGTTTACCCAATCGAACGTCTTTGGATGAGAATGACACAAGAATTTAATCTGTCCTTCACATTCGGTTCACAATCAAAGAGTAGAATAAAAGGCAGGCTGAAAAAGATAAGGAACCAGAAGATGTCAAAAAAGAAGGTCCTTTTCATCTGTGGCTCATTAAATCAAACGACGATGATGCATCAAATTTCCCATCATCTCCTTGAATATGAATGCTTCTTCACGCCCTTCTATGCAGATGGGTTTATCGACTTTATGGCGAGGCGGGGAATGGCAAATTTCACAGTGCTTGGTGGAATGATGCGACGTCAGACCGAGAATTATTTAAAGGAACATCACCTCAATGTGGATTGGAGGGGCGCCTCGAATCACTATGATCTTGTTCTCACCTGTTCGGATCTTATCATTCCGAAGAATATCCGAGAAAAAAAGTGCATTCTTGTCCAAGAGGGGATGACGGATCCTGAAACCCTGATGTACCATTTGGTGCGATGGTTCAAGCTCCCCCGCTACCTGGCCAGCACCGCCACCCACGGCCTCTCTCATGCTTATGACAAATTTTGTGTGGCCTCTGAAGGGTATAGGGATTTCTTTATCCGAAAAGGGGTCCGTCCTGAAACGATCGAGGTGACCGGCATTCCCAACTTTGATCATGTCTCCCAATACTTGATAAACAATTTTCCCTACCGACATCATGTCCTGGTGGCAACCTCTGATGCACGGGAAACCTTTAAATTCGATAACCGAAAGAAGTTTATCAGGAAGGCCCTTGAGATAGCTAATGGAAGGAAGTTGATCTTTAAACTTCACCCAAATGAAAACCATCAGAGGGCTATTGGGGAGATTAAAACGTTGGCTCCTCAGGCTTTGGTCTTTACGGATGGCAACACCAATCATATGATCGCCAATTGTGATGTGTTGATCACGCAATATTCCTCTGTGGTCTATATCGGATTGGCCCTTGGTAAAGAGGTTTACTCCTATTTCGATCTCAGGATATTAAAACAGCTCCTGCCTGTCCAAAATGGGGGAACCTCTGCAAGGAATATTGCGAAGGTTTGCAAAAATCTTCTCGATTAATTGGCAATGGATAGACCAATTAAAATCGTAACCGTTGTCCAGACCCGATGCGGCTCAAACCGATTTCCCAAAAAGGTTTTGAAGCCTCTCCTTGGAAAACCTCTCTTTGTAAGATTGATCGAGCGGGTCAAGGCCGCCAAACGAATCGGTGAGGTCATCGTGGCCACTACCTATCTTGAAGAAGATGATGTCATTGAAAGAATCTGCTCGGAAGAAGGCTTAAATTGTTTTCGTGGCCATCCTACGGATTTGCTCGATCGTCACTATCAGGCAGTCCTCCCTCACCAACCGGATGCTGTCGCTAAGATCCCTTCCGACTGCCCTCTGATCGATCCCAAGATCATCGACAGGGTGTTTGATTTCTATATCGCCCACCATGAGCAGTTCGATTATGTCAGCAACCTCCACCCTCCCACCTATCCGGATGGAAACGATGTGGAGGTGATGTCCATTTCTTCCCTGCGGACCGCTTGGAGAGAGGCCAAGAAAGATTACGAGCGTGAACATACGACGCCTTATCTCTGGGATCAACCCCATCATTTTCGGATCGGAAATATCTCTTGGGAAAAGGGACTTGACTATTCCAAGAGCCATCGATGGACTTTGGACTACGAGGAGGATTATCTGCTGATTCGAACGATCTTTGAAGAACTCTATCCTCGCCACCCCATCTTCACGATGGAAGAGATTCTCGAATTGATGGTCCAGCGACCGGAGATCCGATTGCTCAACCAGAAATATCTGGGCGTGACCTGGTACCGTCAACACCTCGCAGACTTAAAGACCCTACGGAGCGAGCAAGGTATGGCCGGATGAAGGCATTGAAAGGATAGACGAAAGGAATCCCGGGTATTCCATGCAGGTCTCTTATCTGTCGCCAAAACTTAAGGTAAACGGAACCCTCTCATCTGGAGATTTCCAACTCCTCCGGGAGCGGGCCTATGCCACACGAAAACAGATACTCCGGATGGCCGCTAAGGGAGGGTGTTTTGTGGGAGCTGCCTTTTCCTGTGTGGATCTTTTAGTCTATCTCTACACCCGGTTCCTTAAAATTTCCAAAGAACATCTCACCGATCCTGAGAGGGACTATCTCTTCCTCTCAAAGGGCCATGCTGTCTCCGCCCTGTATGGACTCTTTGCCGAGATGGGTTGGATCGATCCCCACCGATTGGAGAATCATCTGAACCCCTACGATCATGTCTATTGGCATCCCCATCCAAGGATCCCTGGTGTGGAATTTCACTCAGGCTCTTTGGGCCATCTCCTTCCTATTGGTGTGGGAGTGGCTCTGGACTGCAAATTGACAAAGGGAAGGAATCGCATTGTTGTCATCTTAGGTGATGGAGAGTTGAATGAAGGCTCCAATTGGGAGGCCTGTCTGATCGCCCATGCCTACCGCCTCGATAATCTGATTTTGATCATCGATCGAAATGGGTTTCAAGCCAATCTCCGGACCGAACAGCTCCTTCCACTGGAGCCTCTTGAGGAGAAATTCAAAGCCTTTGGCCTCTCTGAGATGACCATTGATGGCCATTCTTTCTTTGAAATGGAGAATGTCTTCCCCTATCTTCCCTTCGATATGGGCTTGCCGAATGTGATCATTGCTGAGACGGTCCGCGGAAAGGGCCTCAAACGGTTCGAATCCCGAAGCGATGCCTGGTTCTGTCATCTCACCGAAGATGAGGTGAATCGGCTTATCACGGAGATTGAACGATGACGTATGAAGAAGGGCTCATCACCGTCATTCAATCGGATGATCGCTTCTTGATCCTGACGGCAGAGAATCGGGCCGCCATTCGCAATCTTCCCTTCCTTCTTAAGGAGCGGTTCATCGATACCGGCATCACGGAGCAGGCTCTTGTTGGCGTGGCTACGGGTCTTGCCATGCGAGGTCGAATCCCGATTGTCCATGGTCTGGCTGCCTTCTTAACGATGAGGGCTTACGAGTTCATACGCACCGATGTAGGTTTCTCCAACCTTCCCGTGAAATTGGTCGGAGGGGTCCCTGGTTTCCTCTCAGAGGGAAATGGTCCAACCCACCAGGCCCTGGAAGATATCGCTCTCATGCGGTCCATCCCCAACATGTGCATCTTCTCTCCTGCTGACGAGGATGATATGGTCATAGGGCTTCGTGAGATTCTATACTCCCCCAGCCCGTTCTATATCCGCCACAATCCACTCCCCGCCCAGGTGAGCCACCATTCTTTTCAAATGGGAAAGGCGGAAATCTTTTCAGAAGGGGAAGATATCACCCTGCTCGTTCAAGGAACTCTCTTCGGCCAATCCCTCATAGCGAGAGATCTCCTCAAGAAGTGGGGATTCTCCGTGGGGTTGGTGAACCTTAGAATGCTGAAACCCATCGACGAGGAGACTCTTTTAAAGGCAGCCTTAAAAAGCAGGCTTCTGGTCACCATCGAAGACCACTTTCTCTCTGGTGGGCTCTTCTCCATTGTGGCCGAAATCTTTCTTAAACATCGACTCTCTTGTCAGGTGTTGCCTTTAGCGGTGGAGGATCGGTGGTTCCCTCCCTGCAAAATGGCAGATCTCCTACGCCATGAAAAGCGGACAGGTGAACAGATAGCCAATCTCATTATAGATAGAATGGAGGCATCTTAAATGGAGCATCGAATTGGAAAGAGTGATGGTCTTCCAGAAATTAAAGAATCTGAGAGACTCTACCGTCGTGCCCTTGGACTCATCCCCAGCGTGACCCAAACCCTCGCAAAAGGCCCATCACAGTACGTGGATGGAGTTGCCCCTAAATATCTCCTGCGGGGTCGAGGCGCCCATGTCTGGGATGTAGATGGAAACAAGTATATCGATCTAAATATGGGAATTGGTCCTATCATCCTGGGCTATGCCTATGAAGCAGTGGATCGAGCCATCCAGAAGCAGTTAGAAGATGGCATTACCTTCTCTTTGATGCACCCCTTAGAAGTTGAGGTCGCTGAAGAGATCCAAAAGGTCATTCCCAATGCCGAGGCCATTCGATTCAGTAAAACGGGAGCGGATGTCACCAGTGCAGCCATCCGTTTGGCCCGGGCTTATACGGGGCGAGACAAGATCCTCTGCTGTGGTTATCATGGCTGGCATGACTGGTATATCAGTGTCACAGACCGAAATCGCGGTATTCCCAAGGCCATTCAGGAACTTACCCACACCTTTCACTATAATGATATCGAATCGCTTCGGGCGGCTCTGGATGAAGAAACGGCATGTGTCATCATGGAACCGATAACCTTTGAACCCCCAAAGGACCAATTTCTCCACCGGGTAGCAGAATATTGTAAGGAGAATGGCTCCCTGCTCATCTTCGACGAAATGTGGACTGGCTTTCGCTTGGCTTTAGGGGGAGCCCAGGAATATTTTGGAATCCAACCGGACCTGGCTTGTTACTCGAAGGCTGTAGCGAATGGCATGCCCTTATCCATCCTTACCGGAAAAAGAAAGGTAATGGAGTTATTAGAAAAGGATGTTTTCTTTTTCACCACCTACGGGGGAGAAGCCCTTTCTCTGGCAGCCGCAAAAGCCACTTTAAAAGAGATGAAAGAGAAGGATGTGATTTATTACCTGGCCCACCAAGGGAGAAAACTGAAGCAGGGCTATCACCAGATCGCTCAATCCCTGAACATGAAGTATACCCGCTGTTCAGGATATGAATGTAGGACCATGATTGATTTCGACCCCTATCGAGCAGATCCCTTGGAGATGAAGTCCCTGGTTCAGCAGGAGATGATCCGAAGAGGAATTTTGTGGAGTGGATTCCATAACCTCTCCTTCTCCCATACCGACGAAGACATCATCACCATCCTAAAAGCTTATCAAGAGGTCCTGCCCATCCTGAAAGAGGCGGTGGAGAGAGGGGAGATTCGCAACTACTTGAAAGGAAAGGTAGTGGAACCTGTCTTCCGGAAGACAGGTCATTTTCATACCAAACCGAAAGGATCTCTCAAACCTTCCGTTTCTCTTGATGAGGGGGAAGACGAAGTCGTAGGAATAGGTGTGTGAACGGAATGCATCCCATGGGTAAAATGGACCAGCAAATCTTCTGCCTCAAAGAAAGAGTGGCTGTTGTGACAGGTGGGATTGGACTTCTCGGAAGGCAGCACTGCCAGGCCCTTTCTGAATTTGGAGCCAGTGTTGTCGTTTGTGATCTGGATGAGGTTCAATGCGAAAGGTTAGCTAAAAGTCTCCCAACGTGCTCTCTCGGCATGGGAGTGAACGTCACCGATCCCATCTCCATCCGAAAACTCCTTGATCGAGTCCTTCAGGAATATGGCCATATAGATATCCTCGTCAATAACGCAGCCATCAACGATAAGGTGGAAGCCCCGCTTCTCCCAGAGGAGGAAGAGGGTCGATTTGAGAATTATCCTCTTCGGTGTTGGAAAGAGATGATGGAGGCCAATCTCACAAGCGTTTTTCTCTGTTCCCAAATCATTGGAACCCAAATGGTCAAGCAGGGAAAGGGAAAGATTATCAACATCGCCTCCACCTATGGAATGGTGGGCCCGGATCAGTCTCTTTATCAGAATCCGGAGGGAAAGCAGACCTTCTACAAATCGGCCGCATACTCTGCCAGCAAAGGCGCCATCCTCGCCTTCACCCGATTCTTGGCTGCTTACTGGGGAAAGGCGGGGGTACGGGTAAACAGTCTCACGCCTGGAGGAGTGGAGAATGGACAGAATCCCTTCTTCGTCCAGAAATATGCGAGCCGAACCCCTCTGGCCAGGATGGCCAATGTGACTGACTATCAAGGGGCCATTGTCTTCTTGGCCAGCGACGCTTCGGACTACATGACCGGTGCCAATCTGGTGATTGACGGAGGTTGGACTGCATGGTGATCTGGGAAAGAGAGGCAAATCAGATCTTGAAGTCAAAATACACATTGGGAGCTTAAATAAGATGGAGGCTGAACAGACGATAAAAAAAATCAAATTGAACCATCGCTGGGTAGGAAATGGAGAACCTGTCTTCATCATTGCCGAGATCGGAATTAATCATAACGGTTCCCTTGAAATAGCAAAGAAATTGATTGATGGGGCTATTTTCGCCGGATGCGACGCTGTGAAATTTCAGAAAAGGACGCCAGAACTCTCGGTTCCGAAGCATCAGTGGGCTATTGAACGCGAAACCCCCTGGGGAAGGATTCCCTATATCGAATATCGCCGTCGGATGGAATTCGGTCTTAAGGAGTTTAAAGAGATCGACCGGTACTGTCGGGACCGAGAGATGACCTGGTTTGCATCGGTCTGGGACGAACCTTCTGTCGAATTTATTGAGGCCTTCGACCCTCCTCTACTTAAAGCTCCTTCGGCATCCCTCACAGACCACCGTCTCCTTCAGAAGATGAAAGAAACGAAGAAACCCCTCATGATCTCTACAGGCATGTCCACCGCTCAAGAGATCGAAGAGGCGGTGAGGGTCATTGGAAACCATCCCCTCCTGATTGCCCACTCTACCTCCTCTTATCCTTGCAGATTGGATGAGCTGAACCTCCGTATGATCCTCACCCTACAAAAGAATTTTCCTCAAGACATTATCGGCTACTCAGGCCACGAGATAGGTCTCTCCCCTACCTGGGCAGCGGTCACCTTGGGAGCCTGCTTCGTAGAACGACACATCACCTTGGATCGAGCCATGTGGGGAACGGACCAAGCCGCCTCAGTGGAGGTGATGGGCTTCCATCGATTGGTCAGGAATATTCGGGACATCGAAAAGTCTATTGGGGATGGGGTCAAGAGGGTCTATGAAAGCGAGATGGAAGTCCGCAGAAAGCTTAGGCGATGTCCCTCCTCCAATGAGATTTCCAGGGAAGCCGATTCTGCTTATAACTCTCCAGCAGTTTAACAGGTTTCATATGGATTGGATTTATCTCTTTTTGGCGGGCCTCCTCGAGATTGGCTGGATCATCAGCCTCAAGTTTACCAATGGCTTCACCCGGCCCCTCCCCATGGCCTGTTATGCCCTCTTTGGTTTGGGAGCAGCCTATTTTCTCTCACTCTCATTGAGATCGATTCCTATCGGCTTGGCTTATGCGATTTGGGTAGGGGTTGGAATCGCCGGAAGCAATCTGGTCAGTCTTTTCTGGTTTTCGGAGCCATTTCCCTTGACTCGGTTGATCTTTATCATGATGATCCTGGGTGGTGTGGCGGGATTGAAATATTCCTGAAAGGTTTTAACGAACCTTCTACATGTTCCCTCACTTTTATGCTTTCAGGGCTGAATTCAAGATCCGCAAGTCCTTGGTGACCCCAGATTTTCATCACCATCACTTGCTTTACGTCCTGTCATCCCAACCGAAATTTCGGACACGAATCGGATGGCGACTCCCTGAGAGACCCGTGAAACCTCTCCTGTCCATAGCAGCGCTGAAAGAAAAAAAGTGTCAGATAACTTGGAAGATTAAGGAGAAATATTTTTTTGCTCAAATAAGGTCATACCGATACCTCCAGACCTTTTTACCAACAAAATAGCATGAGCTAAAACCTATGCAGATATAGAGAAGGATCGTCTTTTTATAAAATAACCAGATGGTCCCTGTAAACATAGCAAAGATGGCACAGAGGATCGTCAGAAAGGTAATGAAGGTCTCCCATTTGGCCAGAAGGTAAATCATCTTCACTTTAAAATGTGAGGGACGAATCATGATCCGCATATCCTTCTCCTTTCAAAAAATATTGAGCCATCCACCTGTCTCGAACCGATCACGAATATTCTCTCCCTGACTCTACCACGCAATCCGGGTACGGATACGTTCGATGAGACGACCTTTCCACATCCACTTCTCGTTTTCATAGGAAGAGGAAGGGAATAAAACCGTGTTCTTTCCGATCTCGAGACGATTCCCTCTCCAAAGAATGGTACTGTTGGAAACCGTGAAGAACCACAGGATCCCCATGAGGATATCTTTCAATGGAGCAAGAAGGTAGCCCAGTGGATGGAGGTTTGCCGATATCCGTTTTCCAATATAGAGGTCCCCCACCCCTTTGATAAAACTAGCGGCGGACGCAAGGATCAAGGATCGCTCGGTGGGACCTTCAGAGATCAAGGGGAGGATGGAAAGAAGCACTGGATTTCCAAATAATTCCGAAACATATTTATATCCCATAATTTTCCACCGCATCTTTCCCCATCGCAAATGCCTGTTGAGAAACTTTTTTAGTCCCCAGTATTCATTCACGTTGTTGATCATTTCGGTTGAAAGAATCACTTGTTGTCCTCTCTCCTTTATTTTTTCTCCAATGAAGTGATCCTCCGCGAGCACATCCTTAAATTCCTTTAGACCTCCGAGTGCCTCAAGGTCGGATTTTCTCATTAACATGGATTTACCGATCACACAGGGGATATTCAGGAATTTCTTTAAGAAGCAGACGTTTCCGAGGACAAAAGAATTCAGGTGGAGATTTTCGAAGAGAGATCCAATGCTTTTGGCTCCCACCCCGCGAATCAGATTGGTCACCAGGCCGACTCCGGAGTCCTTCATCGGCTGAATGACCTTTCTTAAATAGCCCGGCTCAACCATCACATTGCTGTCACTGATCAGAAGGTAGGGGTACTTGGCCTGTCGATAGGCAGGAATCATATTGTTCACTTTCGGATTCCATCCCTCGCGACATTCCTCAACAATGAGCGAAATGTCACAATTCGGATATTTATCTTTCAGTTTCTGAACCACCCGATAGGCTGGATCATTATGATCCTGGAAGGAGAAGAGAATTTCATAGACTGGATAATCTTGAAGACAGAAACTTTCGAGATTCCCAAATAAGTGATCGTCCAACCCACTCAAAGGCTTCAAGATGGAGATGGGCGGGCAGTAGGTGGAGGGATTTTGGATCTCCTCATCGTTCCATTTTGAATGTGTGACCAACCGAACCGACAGGATCTGCAAGCCAAAACCGACCAGACCTAATATGACCAAGCCACTGATGATCCAAAAGAGATCCATTTCGTTTTCCTCCCCTTTAAAAAGGAACGCCATTTCGAAAGAGAGTAATAGCGACCCCGCGGTTATACCGAATACATTGTTTGACGGCTTCCACTTCCTTTTCACAATTGAGCATCGTTTTCCATGAATAGAGATGCCTCACCCTGTGAAAATCACTGCCGGCGATGTAGGGATACTTTTTAAGGCTGATAACATTGAAAACATCATCGCGGTTGGCAATCTCCCAGGCATCAATATATCGAGCATACTTCTTACGATGATTCCAGAGATAAAGCGTGTCGATGACCGTCAGCTCAGAGGAGTGATGGGGGTGACAGGCGATAATGAGGGCGTTCTGTTTTTTTGCCTCAAGGAAAATCTTCTCGAAATCCCATGATGCGGAGACAAACGTTTTAATGTCTATCAAGAGCACATGAGCCGATTGGTCTGGGGAAAGAGAGCTTTTAGTGATCTCCACCCCTGGAAGGACCAGCAATCCATATCTGTCCCATGCTCGCCTTCCCTCTTCTACGATATGTTCAAGGTAAGCGTTGAAATTATCCTCCTGTATCGAAAATCTGAAGCGGTTGGCAAGCTTGCCATAGGTGGTTTCTCCATTGACCACATGGTCAGTGATGGCAATGACATCAAATCCGGCCTGTCCGAAGAGATCAATGGTCTGCCGCAATCCAAGAGAGCCATCAGAATAGGTGGTATGAATATGGAAATCGCATAACAACATTAACCATCTAATAATTTATTATTGTTACAGAAGGATATAAAAAATGTAGAATTTATGTTAAGGAAATAGGAAATTTTAGAATGAATTAAAGGGGATAGGGAATTATGCCATTCTATTTTTATATATGAAAACAACTATTTGAGGTCACCGGGCTTAAAATCGGCATCGGTGAGACCGGCGTTCAGCAGGATGTTTTCATAGCCATAATCCCCAACCAGCTTCTCTTCCCAGTCAAACACCTGGACTCGGACCGGAATTTTCTTCTCTATATCGAGGTTCATGATGGTGCGATAGCAATAATATCCTTTCCGGGGATCTTTGGGAAAACGTGCTTCTAATCTTAATGTCCTTCGTCCATAAAGTATTTCTTCCCCTCCGATCCAGTATTCAAGTTCACCGGACACCCACCCCCTCCGGAAGTTGTCGCCGAATAGCCGGATAAGGTAACCTAAACCTGCTTCTGTAATCGGATGCCGACTCCCCTGCATGGCAATGGGACCAAGAGGGTTGAGGTTGAGGGTGACAACCCCTAGGGCTCCTGGTTCGCGAACCAGGATTCGATTCTTATTCCAACCCTCCACATAGAAAACCTCTCTGCCCTTGCCCGGTCCATCAATCCATTTCATATGAACTTTTAAGGGTCTTTTAAATCGGAGATAAACTGTCTCTTTCGTTTTTAACCAGCCCTTGATCCGCTCCTGTTTGTGAAAAATCGAAGTGTAGGACTCGGTCCTCTCAAGAAGGTCCTCTGCCTGTCGGAGCCAATCTTCCAGACGATGATCATCCTGTCCATGGGAATTCGGGCAGACACACAAAGACAGCAAGAGGAGCAAGAGGGTAGATGGAATCACAATGAAGATTGCTTTACTTTTTATGCGGTCACTCATCACCCACCTCATCCTCTCATGTCCCACCGCTTCTGTTAGATCATTATCTTTTTGAGTTGTCAGGAGGGTTACGAATACCTTACAATTTCGTCACAGCGGATTGAAGAAAAAAAAGCTCACCTTTTCGGTGAGCCCTTTTTTCTTTATTTTCTCAATGATGTTTTAGTTCCGATCCCAATATTTTCCTCTTGACCTGGGTTCTAACCGGAGTGGAGAATCGATCGGGACACCTGCTGCTTCCATCATCATATGAAAGATCTGGGTATTGTCCAGGATTCGTGTACCCGGATACCATTTTCCCTCGTATTTTTTGAACTTGTGGATGTTGGCACCCATGGCGTAAAGACGAGTCAACTCATTGGTGTGATTGGTGGATCCGTAGGTCACTTCCCCTTCAGGGTAAACATAGGGTGGACCAGTCTGAATCGGCAATTCCCCTGCTAACAGCTTAACCTGATTTCGCATATAACTGTTACTGTGATCAGAATGAACGATCAGAAGGGTGTTGCTCCAGTCGATGTCGTCATCCGGCTGGTTGACAAAATCGATGACCGCCTGGACGCCATCATGCAGGTCTTTCATCGTCCCGATCATTCGACGGAAATCATTGGCATGATTTGCCCAATCGATATCACCCTGTTCAGCCATCAGGAAAAAACCATCCGGATCCTGGCTGAGGACTTTAAGGGCAGCAAGAGTGGCTTCCGCAAACGTGGGATTTTCTCTTGTTGCCTGAGTCACCAAAGGAGTTCCTGGAAGATCGTGGGGCACCAATGACTCAAAATGACCTCCCGAACCGCCAAAAAGACCAAAAAGTTTTTTGCCGCTGGCAACAGCCTGTTGAGCTGCTTGAAGGATAGCAATTCCGCCATCGATACCGGCAGCCCGGGTGACTACAAGGTAACTGTCGTCAGCGCACACAGCATCATATGCGCTTTTTGAAATATAGGTTGAACTCTTCGTATCAGCACAGCTCGAATTCGCAGGGTATCCAGCGCCGATAACGACTTCTGGTTTCACCTCCTTCAGAATCTCTTCTGAAATGGCATGATAATTGTTCCTGCTCTTGTTGTGGCTTACATGGGCGGCAGGAGTGGCGTGGGTGAAGGGAACGGTGCTCACCACACCGATGGCATAGCCTTTCAGCTCTCGGAGCCATTCAGCGATGGTCTTCAGGGAGCCGTCATTGTTGCGATTCCCTCCGTTATCAGGATCCCCAGGCAGCCAGGCGATGTTGCCATCATCCGTCTTGTAGCCGGTAGCCCAGGCCGTGGCTGCTGAGGCTGAGTCAGTGGCTTTCGCAATGTGGTAGGCTTTTGCGCCGGGAAGTTCGGGTCCTAATGGATAAGGTTCCTTTCCACCTATTGCGGGGTCATAACCATACTTAGGATTGATCCGGTTGGGATCATATAGACCTCCGGACCAGTAGTTGTAGGTAGTTACATCCCATGTTGCCACATTGCCCTGGTAGGGGAGTTTGTGGAAAGACAGTTCGAAATCGTTGCCGTATAGATAACGGCTGGTAGCAATCTCATGCTCGATATTCATTCCGTCGCCGATGAGCAGAATGATGTATTTTGCTTCCTTAGGTGGGATCCCCTTTGCCTGGACTGCGAACACCGCAAGACAAAGAACCATCCCCATCACCAGTAGAAATGATAATCCTTGTTTCATCACAGATCTCTTCTTCATCCTATCCTCCTTTTCATTTTTCCATATTTTTTTCTAAACCACCAACATCCCTTCCGCGTCTCAGATCCCCATCGCATTCACCCCCTTTCTCTGAATAATTTGGTCTCTTGCGCGATCCTCCGTAAATGAAGGGAGCTCTGAGACACACGATGAACATAACCGGCGGATTTGAAGAGATGATGAAGAAAATGTGATTTTTTGGTGAAGGTTGCCCTTATTAAAAATGGGATCTTTTTTTAATCAGGTAAGAATAGAAGCCTGCCACAGGAGTGGCTTTTCGTTCAAGGGTATCATAATTGACGCTGTAAAGTCCAAATTTGGCATCCAGACCTTTTAACCATTCATAATTGTCCAGGAGCGACCAATAAAAATATCCCCGGATATCCAACCCTTTTTTAAGACACTGTTCCAGGGTATCGATATGGCTTTTGATAAATTTTTCCTTCTTCTGTCCATCACGGGTGGCAATGCCATTCTCTGTGATCATCATCGGGAGACCCAGTTTCGAAGCTTCCTTTAAAGTTCTTTCCATTCCACGGGGATGAATTTCCCAACCCATATCGGTTAACCCGTGTCCCTCACGATCTTCGTGTTTCAGGTCCACCCCCATGGGGCGAAATGGGTTAAATCGCACGTGGATTCTCGTATAGTAATTGACTCCTAAAAAATCTAATTTGCCCTGAACGGGGATATTCCTCTCCGTTTTATCAAAAATTGGGAACCGAATGCTTAAAAGGCCTGTTTTGAATGCGTCCAGAAGGGAATGATTGTAATAGTGGTGAGCCACCCTCGAAAGAAACTGATCCAATGGATTCCATCTCCGATAAGGAGAAAAGGCAATCATATTATGAGCCACCCCAACCCACACCTCAGGAAGAGAGGAATGGAGAATATCATAAGCCCTTCCATGAGCAAGCAGGATATTCTCGAAGGCTCGAACGAATAAACTTTTGTCTCGAATCCCAGGAGGCATGGATCCATCCAGAAACCCTCCCAGAAGAAGCACATTGGGTTCGTTGAAGGTAATCCAGTATCGGACCCCTATCAATGCGCTCACTACCTGTTTAACAAACTTCACGAATTTGAGGATGGATTCTTGATGATGCCAGGGGTAAGTCTCAATAAACCATTTGGGATGGGTGAAATGATGAAGCGTCACCATGGGCTCGATCTCTTCCTGTCGGAGAAGATTAACCATATCCTGATAATGCTGAAGGACCTCTGTATCCCATCGGTTCTCTTCGGGCTGGACCCTGCTCCATTCAATGGAAAAACGATAGGCGTTCACTCCCAGCTCCTTTAGTAGCTTCAAATCTTTTTTATAAAGGTGGTAATGATGGGTCACCTCGGGGTGCGTCTGGATCTTGGAATCCCAAAACGTCCAATCCGCATAAGGAGATCCTTCCAATTGAAATGCAGAGGAAGCCACACCCCATAAAAAAGTTTTGTTCAAGGTTGTTTACCTCTTTTCATGATGGATATCGATTACCCATAAAACTTAAAGATAATATTCATCAAGATAACGTTTCTTTCAAGTTGTTTCTTATTAAGGACGGTTATTTTTGAGACCGAGCGGAGGATCACTCAATCTTAACCGTTTCTTCATATGGATGTAACAAAGACAGAATAGAATAGAAAAATGATGGATATAAGTTTGAAAAACCGGTCCTCAGGGGAGCAGGCGCGAATTGAGTTGGATATGACGTTTCTGTTCAAATTTGTTCAAACACCCAAGAAAGGAGGTGGATGAATGACCTAAAAATTAAAGAAATTGTAACCTATTTGTAACAAAGAAAATTTAAAAACTAAAAAATTAAAAGAATGAAAAGAAAAGGAGGAAAAGGATGAAACAGATTAGTATGAAATCAATGGTGTTGGGATTGGGGCTCTTGGTATTAGGGGGGCTAGTTCTCGCTCCGCAGGCGTGGAGCCAAGCAATGATCCAGATAAAGGGATCCGATTCAGAAGTAAACGTAGTTCAGAAACTGGCTGAGGAATTCATGAAGAGAAACCCAGGAGTCAACATAGCGGTGACAGGTGGTGGTTCAGGCACCGGGATTGCAGCCTTGATCAACAAGACAACGGACATCGCCAATTCTTCAAGGGAATTGAGTCCCAAGGAAGAAGAGGCTGCGAAGAAGGCAGGGGTTACTCCTTTTCGGGTCGTTTTTGCCACTGATGGGATTTCAGCCATTGTTCATCCTGAAAATCCTGTTCAGAAACTGACCCAGGAACAGTTAGGAAAGATTTTTAAAGGGGACATCAAGAATTGGAAAGAAGTCGGTGGCCCGGATATGACCATCTCCTTATACGGGCGGCAAAGCAATTCCGGTACGTATGTCTTCTTTCGGGAATTTGTTGTGAAAGGAGACTATTCCCCTCATAAAAAGATGATGAATGGAAATGCACAGATTGTCGAAGGGGTTCAGAGGGACAAAGCAGGAATCGGCTATGTTGCCGTGGGTTACGTGGTGAACGAAAAGGGAGAGATTAAACCAGGCATCAAGATTATGAATATCTCAAGTGATGGGCAATCGGAGGCCTATTCTCCTGCGATCATGGACAATGTGATGACTGGAAAATATCCGATCTCTCGCCCTCTCAACCAATATCTCGCTGGAAAACCAACGGGAACGCTACTGGATTTCATTCGATTTGAATTAAGTCCGGTGGGGCAGGAGATCGTTCGGAAGCAAGGATTTTTCCCTGTCCAGAAACACTGGATGGATTTTAATCGGAAACAGGGAGTTTAAGGCCAAATCGGTTCAACATAAAAACCATCAAGGGGATGTTTTTCTTCTGTAATTGAAGAAAAACTTTCCCTTGATTTTTATTCATAAATTTAGGAAGATACGGATGAATATGGAAACCCATATCGGAGAAATTGCCTTGGAGAAGAAGGGAGTAATTTTCAGAGAAGCACGAAGCCGGAAAATAAAAGAATTTCTCATTGAACGGTTTTTTTTCGTCAATGGTTTGCTCGCCATACTGATCCTTTTTGGTATTTTCTCTCTCCTCTTTCTAAAAGGTTATCCTGCATTTAAAGAACTCGGATGGAAAAGCTTTCTCCTCAGTGCGCAGTGGAATCCCACCTCTTACGAAACCCCGCGCTATGGGATTCTCTCTCTCATCAACAGTACCCTGATGGTCACATTAGGGGCCCTTGCTTTTGCTGTTCCTCTGGGTGTTGCCTGCGCCGCTTTTATCTCCGAAGTCGCCCCACCTCGCATTCGAGAAATACTCAAACCCACTGTGGAGGTCCTGGCGGCCATCCCTTCGGTGGTGATCGGCTTCCTCGGAATCGTACTGGTCAATCCGATACTCTCTGCCCTGTTTAACATCTCCCATGGTCTCAATGCCCTAAATGGGTCCATCCTGCTTGCCATCATGGCTCTCCCAACAATTATCAGCCTTTCCGAGGACGCCCTGAAAGCCGTCCCCAAGACTTACAAAGAGGCCTCATTAGCCCTCGGAGCCAATCAATGGCAAACCATCGTCCGTGTGTCTATCCCCTCTGCCCTTTCAGGAATCATTGCTTCCATTATGCTTGGAATGGGACGAGCCATTGGAGAAACCATGACCGTCCTGATGGCAACAGGCAATGCCAGGGCTTTGACCTTTAATTTCCTTGATCCCATTCAAACGATGACAGCAACCATTGCGATCGAGTTGGGCGAAGTCCCTTATAACACCACGCACTACTATGCTCTTTTTATCATCGGATTCGTTCTCTTCCTGATGACCTTTCTGGTAAACCTGGTTTCAGACATCATCCTTCAGAAATACCAGGAGGTGGAACGATGAAGAGGAAATGGTCTGAAAAATTAGGATTTTTGATCCTGACCCTCTCAGGAATTCTTGTCGTGGCTATCCTTGGAGTCATTCTGTTCGATATCATCTCCAAAGGGAGCAGCGTCATTTCATGGGAGTTTCTCACTCAACCCCCTCGAGACGGCATGACCAAAGGGGGCATCTTTCCAGCCATCCTGGGAACATTTTTAGTCAGCATGATTACGGTGATTTTTGCCGTTCCCCTGGGCATGTTTGCCGCCATCTATCTCCATGAATACGCTCGGGCAGGTCGGCTTACCCGTCTGATCCGTCTCTCCATACGAAATCTCTCCGGAGTCCCTTCCATTGTCTATGGCTTATTCGGAGTGGTCATCTTTGTCCAGACATTGAATTTGGGGACTTCCATTCTTTCAGCAGGTCTCACACTGGGCTTGTTGACCCTTCCCTGGACGATCACAGCCTGTGAAGAGGCCTTGAAAACAGTTCCCAAATCTTACCGGGAAGGAGCTCTTGCCCTGGGAGCCACGCAATGGTATGCCATACGCACCAATGTCTTGCCCTATTCCATCCCCGGGATGTTGACCGGGACCATCCTCGGTCTGGCAAGAGCCGCTGGAGAAACCGCTCCCATCCTTTTTACAGGGGCTGCTTTTTTCCTTCCTCACCTCCCGAAATCCATCTTCGACCAGTTTATGGCACTCCCCTATCATCTCTATATTTTATCCACACAGCATCATTCGATCACGCTGGTCCGGCCCATAGCCTATGGAACAGCACTCGTTCTTCTGGTATTGGTTTTAGCACTCAGTTTTTCCGCCATTATGGTTCGCTATCGATACCGAAAGAAAATGAAAGGATGAAAGATGAGTCAACCAATCAAAATCCTGGTCCGCCATCTCAACTTTTATTACGGTCAGGTTCAAGCCTTAAAGGATATCAATTTAGAAATTCCCACCAACCATGTGACTGCCCTGATCGGTCCGTCTGGATGCGGAAAGACAACGTTTTTGCGTTGCCTGAACCGGATGAATGACACGATTGAAGGCATCCGGATGGAGGGAGAGATTCTTCTCGATGGAACGAATATCTGTAGCCGTGAGGTGGATCCGGTGCTGGTCAGGCGGAAAGTGGGAATGGTCTTTCAAAAATCAAACCCCTTTCCTAAAACCATCTTCGAAAACGTAGCCTATGGGTTGCGAATCAATGGTCATTATTCAAAAAAAGAGATAGAAGAATTGGTTGAAAAGAGCCTGAAAGATGCTGCCCTATGGGATGAGGTGTCGGATCGACTGCAAGATTCTGCGATGGAACTCTCTGGAGGACAACAACAGCGTCTCTGCATTGCCCGGGCCCTCGCAGTAAAACCCGATGTCCTTTTGATGGACGAACCGGCTTCTGCCCTCGATCCGATTGCCACACAAAAAATTGAGGAATTGATCCGAGAGCTGAAAACCAAATATACCATCGTGATTGTCACCCATAATATGCAACAGGCTGCGAGGGTTTCGGATTATACGGCCTTCTTTTACCTGGGTGAGCTCATCGAAGTGGATCGAACAGAAAAGATATTTACCCGTCCATCATTGAAAAGAACAGAAGACTACATCACCGGACGTTTTGGCTAATCCTGTCTGGAGTTCCAGAATGGCGGAGGATCAATAGAAGAAAGATACCTCTTCAGAAGGGAAGCCTCATCAAGACCAAAAGAGCACTTCAAACGGGGCGTTTTTTGAACCTTTAAATAAGATTGCCAAGAAGGGGACAACCATGAGCACGGAAACCCAATTCCAGAGAGAGCTTGAAGAGTTAAAGGAAAATCTTTTGAAGATGGCCACCCTAGTGGAAAGAACCATCCACGATGCTGTCCAGGCGCTGGTGAAGAGGGATTCGGATCTGGCCAACGAAATCTTCAAGCGAGAGAGGCAGATCAATGAGATGGAACTTGTCATCGATGAGATGTGTCTCAAGCTTTTGGCCCTGAGGCAACCCATGGCAGTGGATCTCCGATTTATCACCTCGGCGATGAAGATCATCACCGACCTCGAACGAATGGGGGATCAGGCGGTCAATATTGCCGAACGAGCAATCTCTCTGAACCAGGAACCCCAGCTCAAGCCATACATCGATCTTCCCCGGATGGCGGAGATTGCTCAATCCATGGTCAAGGATGTCCTCGATGCCTTTGTCAACCGCGATGTGAAGCTGGCCCGTGCTGTTTGTGAACGGGATGATCTGGTGGACGGATTAAACGATCAGGTGGTTCGTGAATTGCTCACCTATATGATGTCCGACCCGAAAACGATCACCCGTGCTGTCCATCTGATGATTGTCGCCCGGTGTCTGGAGCGAATCGCCGATCATGCCACAAACATTGCTGAGGATGTGATCTTCATGGTGGCCGCCCTGGTGATCAAACACCATGCCGATGCTAAAGAAGAAAAAGGATAAACACCAAATCCCAAGCACCCATTACCAAATAATACCAAAATTTCAATGACCAAAACTTAAAGAGAAAACAAGTTTCGGTTATTTGAAGATTGGTTGTTGGAATGGATCTGGTCCTGCCCGGGCGGGATTGGAATTTGAAAGTTGGGATTTCAGATGAAGAAGTTTGATACAGACCTTGAAACGTTACGTCGGCAGGTGATTGTCGAGACCTTCCGCTCCCGAGGACCCGGTGGCCAGAGGAAGAACAAAACCGAAACCGCTGTCAGGCTGAAGCATCTTCCCTCCGGCATCACGGTGACGGCAAAAGAACACCGGCTTCAATCCCAAAATCTGAAACGTGCTTTTGAGAGGCTTCAAGAACGGCTGCGGCAGGCGAACCGCCCCAGGCCACACCGGATTCCCACCTCCCTACCGCTTCATGCCCTTCGAAGAAAGAAGGAAGAAAAAGAGATCCATTCCGCCAAGAAGCGAGAACGGAAAAAAGTCAGGACTGTTTTAGAAAACTGGGAATCCCATCAATGAGGCTGATGACCTTAATCGGAGTCTCCAGAAAACCTGTTTTTAAGGGGAATGGCTCGAAGGGCGACTTCATCCAGCTGCTTCTGTTCTCTTTTTTCCTGCTCGTCCAGAAAGGTTTGAAATCGAAACGCTCTCAATCTTTCCAGAACCTTTTTCTCTTTCATGAACCCAGTCCATCTTGCCCGTTCCTCCCATACCTTCCTTTCTATCTCTCTCTTTTCTAATTCCATCTGAACCAGTGCCGGATACCCTTCCTCTATGAACCGTTTCTCTATCGAATAATCCCAGGCCGTCATTGTTTTTTCAAGCTTCTCTCTTAAGGTTTGGTCATAGGATTCCCTCTTTTCCAAGAACCTGCGGATCGCTTCTTGTTGCTGTCTCAATTGGTAATTCGCTCTGATCAGGTCCAGTCGAGACTTCTCCTCCAGGCTCTCTTTCCATTTCAAAAGGTTCTGCAATCTAAAAATGAATCTCATCTGCGATGAAGAAGGAGCCTATGCACAGGTGGCTTTTAACAGCCGTAGCGATTGATCAAAATCGACTTTTTCATCGATCCCTTGACGGAGAAATTGATGGATCTCCGGTAACTTCTTGATCGCCTCATCAATCTGGGCATTGCTCCCGGGCACATAGGCACCGACCTGGATCAAATCCTCTGCCTTCTTATAAGTGGCCAGAAGGGAGATCATCTTATCCCGAGTAGACAGGTGTTCTTGACTGACAATATCTCTCATCACACGACTGATACTTCCCAACACATCAATGGCTGGATAATGGTTTTGGTTCGCCAGTTCTCGACTGAGGGTCAGGTGACCATCCGCAATCGACCGGATGGCATCCACAATCGGGTCGTGAATATCGTCCCCTTCAGCCAAGACATTATAAATTCCAGTGATACTTCCACGATCACACGTGGTTCCAGCCCTCTCAAGCAATTTGGGAAGCTGGACGAAGACGCTCGGCGTATATCCTTTAGAAGTGGGTGGTTCTCCAATAGCCAGTCCGACCTCACGGGCAGCCATTGCAAAACGGGTGAGGGAATCGATCATGAGGAGAACATCTTTCCCCTGATCCCTGAAATACTCTGCGATGGTGGTAGCCAGATAAGCCCCTCTCATCCGAATGAGAGGGGGTTGGTCTGAAGTGGCCACCACAACGACCGATTTTTGTAATCCCTCCTGTCCAAGGTCTTTCTCAATAAACTCTCTCACCTCCCGACCACGCTCTCCGATCAGACCCACCACATTGACAGGAGATGCCGTATGCCTTGCAATCATCCCCAACAAAGTGCTCTTTCCGACTCCAGACCCCGAGAAGATGGCTATCCTCTGTCCTTTTCCAAGTGTGACCAGCCCGTTGATCGCTTTCACACCCACGTCCATTGGCTCTCGGATCCTCTGCCTGAATAACGGAGAAGGAGAAGAAGCATAGATAGGATACTCCCTTTCGGGTTTTAAGGGTCCCCGGCCATCAATAGGCTCTCCCAAGGCATTGAGCACTCTTCCCAGCAGATGGATTCCAACGGGCGCCTGATCTGGACGACCTAAGGGAACAATCCGATTGCCGGGCTGTATCCCGCGGGTTTCATCCAGGGGCATGAATAACATCTTCTTTTCCCTAAATCCGACCACCTCGGCCATCACAGGCGCTTCGTGATTTCCACGCTCGATCTGACAGACCTCCCCCACCGCCAAACGAGGACCAATACCTTCCACAACTAATCCCACAACCTGGACCACCCGCCCATAACAACGAATGATCTTCGCCTTCTGTATTGTCTCATGATAGGAAGCCCAGATGGGGATTGAAACAGAATCCATATGCTTTATAGATCGAACCCCTCTGCCGTTTTTTTCTTCTCCCCGAGGAGAAGGGAGACCATCTCTTCAAACTGGGCTTCATAGGTGGCATCGACTTCTCCAAACGATGTTTTCAGGAAGCACCCACCCCGTGTGATCGATGGGTCTTGAACAATCCGAATGCCTTTCTTTTCATCCAGGGCAATAGGAACGTCTTCCAAATGGTCAAGCAAGTATTGATAATCCGTCGGGTGGAGATGGACGGTCACCTCTGCCTGACCCGACACATAATGGAAGGCTTCCCGTAACACCTCCACGATGACCCCTTCCTGTGCCAATGCCGCCTGCCGAAAAATTCTCTTTCCGATATGCAACATCAACCTGAGCATTTCATGCTCATACATCTGTTCGACCTTTTTCATCTGTGACTTGATTTCGATCAATACATTCCCTAACTGCTGAGCCACGATCTCCAGCCGTTTAAACCCCAATTCCCGTCCATCCTTTTCTCCCTGGGCAAACCCTTTCTCATAGGCCTCTTTCTCAATCAGGAAGGCTTTTTCTCTTGCTTCTTTTAAAATCTTCTCCTCCCGTTCTTTAAGACTGGAATCCAGTAGAAAGTCGGTTGTCCCGGGAGAAAAAAGAGGCCAGGCCACTTCAAAAGGAGCCTTCTCTGTGGGTTTCAAGGCAAGTGGATCGGGAGTGAACTTCTTAGACAAAAACCTCCTCCTTTCCTTTACTCACCAGAACGATCTTTCCCTCGCTCTCAAGTTTTTTAGCAACCTTCAGGATCGACTGCTGGGCCGCCTCGACGTCTTTGAGTCGGGCCGGACCCATCACTTCCAGATCTTCCCGGAGCATCTGAGCGGCTCGCTCTGACATATTCTTAAAGACCTTCTCTCTCAACTCCTCAGAGGCCGTTTTCAAAGCCATGGTCAAGGTTTCATTGTTGATCTCCTTGAGTATCGCCATGATGCTTCGATCATCCACCTGGAGCAGGTCTTCGAAGACAAACATCAGCTTCCGAATTTCTTCTGCCAGTCCCTGTTTCTGCTCCTCAATCTCCTTCAAAATACTATTTTCTACCGTTCCTTCCATCTGGTTCAGAATCTCGGCTGCCAGACGAACGCCTCCCCTCTTCTGCCCCTCAAACCCTTTAATGGTGGCAATCTCTTCCTGGAGAACCTGGTCAATCTCCTCCACAATACCTGGTGGAATATCTTCCAGTTCCGCAATCCGACAGATCACCTCCGTCTGCAAGGGGAGGGGCAGCTCTTCAAGAATGGCGGAGGCTTGATTGGAATCGAGGTGAGTGAGAATGATTGCAATCGTCTGGGGGTGCTCACTTCGGAGGAAATTGGAGACGGTTTTCGAATCGAGTCGGCGAATTTTTTGAAAAAGGTTCCACTTCCCCTCCTCCTGAATCTCCTCTATGAGATTCTGCGCTTTCTCTTTGTCAACCGCTTTGGAAACGATACTTTTGATGAACTGGCTCCCTCCATCATAACCAATCTGAATGGGAAGGGGGGTGGAAGAAGCCTCCTGAAATTCTGTGAGAATGGATTCGACCATTTTAGGAGAGATGGTGGAGAGCTTCGCAATGGATCCTCCGATCTTTTTGATCTCCTCTTCATCCAATTGCTTGACGATGGCTGAGGCCAATTCTTCCCCGAGACTGAAGAGAAAGATGGCCGCTTTTTGAGGTCCGGACAATCGCTCGATAGCCATAGGACACCTCACTCCTTTTCATGGAGCCATGTTCGAAGGACTCCCACCGCTTTGGAAGGGTCTTTCTGAACGATCTGGACCGCATGATCCTTTGGCGTCAGGGTGGTCATCGATGGCCGTTCTGCTGGAATCTCATTCGGAATCATTTCGGGAACCGTCGCCTGCAACAGGGGCATGGACGACTCCTGCCTCATGATTCCTCTTTTCAGAAGAGGCCGCAGGACAAAGAGAATGAACAGAAAGGCCAGAACCAAACTGACGGCAGGTTTGTAAATCATTGGCAGATATTTCTGAAAGAACCCCTCTTTTTCGGTCTTGATCTCCTCATCGGTGCTGGACCAGTAAAAGGGGAGATTAATCACCTCCACCTGATCGCCCCTTTCCTCATTAAATCCGATCGCCGTCTTCACAATATTTTCTAAACGCTTCATCTCATCCTGGGATCTTGGGGCATACTTCTTTTCTTTCGTACCGGTGGCACTGGCTTCCTCTTTATACACCCCATCCACGACCACGGCCGCTGAAACCTTTTTGATGGTTCCCACAGGGCTTTTGACCTGTTTGTTCACCCTCGAAATTTCATAATTTCGGATTTCATTTTGCCGTTCCATGAGACTCATCGCCCAGGGTTGGGGTGAAGAGGGCGGAGGGGCCGTCTTTGATTCAGGATTCCCCTCTTGCTTGGGTGTGGAAGATTTCCCCTCTGAGAAAGGTTTTTCTAAATTCCTTTGTTCACTCCGTAGAACGGCATTGGGATCAAATTTTTCCTCGGTTAGCACCACCTGCTGAAAATCGATTTCGGTCGAAATCCTGGCAATCGCCTTACCCGGTCCCAGGACCTCTTCAAGCAGGCTCTGAACTTTTTTCCTGAGACCCTCTTCGATATTCTGCTGATATTCCAACTGGGTCGTGGTCAACTGGCTCATCGGAGTATGACTCACCCTTTTCGAAAGGACCTTTCCGGACATGTCCACGACAGAGATATTGCCCGGCTCCAGCCCCTCCACAGCACTTGCCACCAGATGGACAATGCCTTCCACCTGTGAAGGATTCAGGGACATCCCGGCCCGCGTTTTGACAAAAACGGATGCTGTCGGCTTCTTCTGCTCTTCCACAAAGAGAGACTCCCTTGGAGTAGCAATGTGGACACGAACCTGGTCCACCTCTTTAATCTGTTTGATCGTCCTGCTCAACTCTCCCTGCAGGGCTCTCTGATAATTTAGTTTCTGCACAAAGTCCGTGACCCCAATATTGTTCCGATCGAACACCTCGAATCCAACGCCACCGCCTCTGGGCAACCCTTCAGCAGCCAGAGAGAGGCGAAGATCATATACCTGTTCTCCGGGCACCAGGAGGGTAGTGCCGTTATGGGTCAATCGGAAAGGGACTTTCCTCTCTCTTAATCGGTTGGCCATCTCTCCGGCATCCTCCACCGATAAGCCTGTAAAGAGGACTTGAAGGTCTGGTTGTGAATTCCAGAAAATGAGCGAACCGAAAAGAAGAACCGAAAGGAGAAGAACGAAAAGGATGATGAAGAGCCGGCCTCTCGGAAAGAGATTGATGAACGATGCGATCTGGTCGTTTACCTTGGTTGCCATATCCTGTCCTGTGAACTCTCCTGCCCCTCAGCCGATAAAGGGGAGAAAGGGATTAGAATTGCATTCTCATGATCTCTTCATAAGCAGCAAGGATCTTATTTCGAACCTGGATCATCAGTTTCAGGGATATTCCAGCCTTTTCCATAGCAATCATGGCATCATGGATATCGGTTTCCCCCATCAGCATTTCCTGAACTTTCTGGTCCGCTTCGTGGGAAAGTCGATTGAGTTCTTCGATCGACTTTCCCAAAGCCTTCTTAAAATCTGAGAGGGGGTCAGAGATCTTTTTATCCTCCATCTCTTGATGGATGAAGGGAGTGGAAATCACATCGTGAATGTTCATAGCGACTCCTCTAATAGGGGGTTATCGGCCGATCTCAAGGGCTCTTAAAGCCATATTTTTTGCCGCATTAAAGGCGGTGATATTGGCTTCGTAGCTCCGCACAGCCCTCAACATATCCACCATTTCCTCCACGACATTAACGTTTGGTAATAAGACATATCCATCCTTATCAGCATCCGGATGGGAGGGATCATAGACCATCTGAAAGGGTCGAAGATCTTCGAGGGTAACTGTTTGGATAGATCCTTCTCCCGACAGGGACCTCATGCCTCCGATATCGAATCGACTGAAATGGTCAGGATGGGTCCTGTAGAGGTTCGTCACCAGGCGGAGTCGTCCTGTAAGCATTTCAGAGAAGCGGGGTCCCATGGTGGCGTTCGAAAAAGCCACTCGTTTTCGTCGGTAGGGTTCTCCTCCAATACCTCGCGTCGTTTGAATATTGGCAAGGTTTAACGAGATGGCATCCATCACCTTTCTCTGGGCCTCAAGGCCACCAGAGCTAACTCCCATTGATCTCATGAGGTTCATAATGAGCTATTTCCCTCCTTCCTGAATGACCGTTTTGAGGCTCTCAAATTTTCTCAAAAGGGCTTGTATCCCTGCCTGAAACATCAGGTTATTCTCAGCCAGTTTCGCCATCTCCTGATCCAGGCGAACGCCTTCTGTAGAGGAGGTGATCTCGATGGCCCTCTCCATCTCTCCGGGGAGGTGGTGAGGATGGGTTGTCTTGAGGATCAGGGGGGAACCGTCCTTCATCGCCTCAGCTAAAGCTTGATGAAATGAGATTTCTGTGGGAACATAGTTTGGGTTTTCAGCGTTGGCAATATTGTGTGAGAGCACTCGATGACCCATTGCCCGAATGCCTAAAGAGCGCTGGAGCAAACCGATCGTATGGTCGAATAACTGTCTTTTGATCTGCAATTTATCCATCTGATGCCCCTCCCCAATTCGATATCGTCTGTTGACCGTCCCTCACATTGGGTATCTAAGGATGGAATGCCTCGACTTTGGAGGCCTTCTCCTTGTATTCATGCAGTTTGTTTCTTAAGGTTCGAATACTAATTCCGAGAATCTTCGCTGCCTGGGTGCGATTCCCCTTTGTCCTGTCAAGGGTTTTGAAAATTAAATTTTTCTCCATCTCCCTTAGAGAGAAGGAAGACATCATCCATTCTCTGGAATGAGGCAAGGCATCTTCTTGCTTTTTGCAAAAATCATTCAGATTGAGAAGCGATCCGGAGGCGGTCAAAACAGCACGTTCGATCACATTCTTTAATTCCCGAACATTTCCCCTCCAGGGTTGTTGGCACAACCATTCCAAAGCCGCTTCCGAGATAGAAAGGTCCGGCCTGGCATATTGATCTGAATACTTTTTAAGGAAGTGGTGGGTCAGCAGTTCAATATCTTCTCGCCTTTCTCTCAGCGGGAGGAGGTGAATCGAAATCACATTCAATCTGAAGAAAAGGTCTTCTCTGAACTCCCCTTTCTCAATGAGAGATTCGATGTTCCGATTGGTTGTGGCAATCACCCTTACATCGATAGGGATGGGTTGATGACCTCCAATTCGATCGAGCTCATTTTCCTGGATGACCCTTAACAGTTTCGCTTGAAGGAAGGAACTCATCTCAGTCACCTCATCCAGCAGGAGGGTCCCCTGGTGAGCCAGTTCGAATTTCCCGATCTTCTTTACAAGAGCTCCGGTAAAGGCTCCCTTCTCATGACCAAAGAGCTCACTCTCAAAGAGGGATTCCGGAAGGGAAGCGCAATTGACGGCAACAAAAGGTTTCTGATGGCGGGGGCTCTTCTTATGAATATACCGTGCGAATAACTCTTTACCCGTCCCACTCTCTCCCTGAATGAACACGGGAGCATGACTGCCTGCGATGCGATCACATAATGCGAGGATCTCTTTCATCCTTCGATCTCTTGTGAGGATGGGGAGGTCCGTATGGGCGGCTTCGGAGGAGTATTCGTCCGCAGAGGCGCGGTTTGCCTGAAGAGCCACCTCTATCCGTTCCTGAAGGTGCTTGGTTGGAATCGGTTTCAGGAGATAGTCGTAAGCCCCTCTTCTCATGGCTTCAACCGCATTCTGAACCGAACCGGTGCTTGTCATGATGATGACAGGAGTTTGAGGAAATCTTTTCTTCACTGTGTCAAGAAGTTGAATGCCATCCTTCTCTGGAAATCTCAGGTCGGCGAGGATGAGATCAAAAGGACTCTCCTGAAGTGCGGAAAGGCCCTCTCTCACATTCCTGGCAGAGACGAGGAGGTAGCCATTATGGGAAAGTAAAAGAGGAAGGCTCCCTCTATCCTCGGTTTCGTCTTCTACAATTAATATTCGTTTTTTGCTCATGCGATCGTCAGAAAAGAAAAGTCAGTCTTATTTGAAGCAATTGCTATGCCATCTGAATTTTCAAATAAATTGAATAAAAACAACAAATTATAGAATGGGCCCCTGGAATTTCATCCTCTCCGATGTCAAATTCCCATAAGGATGTCATTCTTTTGACTGACTGAAAATCCTCTCCATTCATTCCCTTTAGAATTGACCTTCACCAGACATCTCATGAATCCTTGTTCATAGTATGAGAGGATGGTTACCCCCTGACTCATCTTCAAGTTGTGGTCATCTGTGAACCATGAAAATGCAGCAGTGTATCGGTTATGGCGACGGTTACGGAGTCCGTTTCGTTTAGCGTTAAAAGGTTACGTCAAATGTGTTAGACGGGAGACGTTACCAAATGACGATACGGGCATCCTTGCCGTAGCCGTTAGACGTAACCTATTTTCCACCTAAAAAGGCACTGTGTTTTGTCGGAGTTTTTTGCGTGGGTTGGATTCTTTCTCTTCTAACTACGGAAAGGGATCAAGAGGGGGGACGATGGAGATTCTGTCTCTTGATCTTCTCGATCAGGGTCGTTCGATTGACGTGTAAGAGCTGTGCGGCCTTATTCTTGACCCATCCACTCTTATTCAGGGCTTGAAGAATCAATTGTTTTTCAAATTCATTAAGAGCCGTTTCGAGCGAAAGGCCCTCATCCGGCAAAACAACAGTCCCTTCCCCCTCTTTGGAAAGCGTCGGAAAAACTCTTTCCGGAAGGTCCGTGATGTCGATCGTCTCACTATTGGCCAGGATGACCAGTCTCTCGATCATATTCTCAAGTTCCCTCACATTGCCTGGCCAGTCATATCCCATCAACTGCTCCAGAGCCTCCTCTGTGATTCCTGTGACTCTCTTCTTCTTGGTTTTGCTGAAATGGTGGATAAAATGATGGACGAGAAGCGGGATATCTGACTTACGTTCTCGAAGGGGAGGAATGCGAATCGGAATCACATTGAGCCGGTAATAAAGATCTTCCCGAAACTTCTTCTTCAACACTGCTTTTTTCAGATCTTGATGGGTCGCAGAAATGATGCGGATATCGACCTTGATCGGTTTCACTCCCCCGATTCGCTCAATCTGTCTCTCCTGAAGGACCCGCAATAACTTGCTCTGTAAATTTGGATTCATGTCTCCGATCTCATCCAAAAAAAGAGTGCCTCCATGGGCTAATTCGAAACGACCGATTCGGGTCCGAATGGCATTGGTAAAGGCTCCCTTTTCATGACCAAAAAGCTCACTCTCAAGAAGTTCACTCGGGATGGCGGCGCAATTGACTGGAACAAAAGGACCTTCCCGGCGATAACTATTGTAGTGCAAGGCTCTGGCGATTAACTCTTTTCCTGTCCCGCTCTCTCCAAGAATGAGCACGGTGCTGTCCGTATCGGAAACCTTCTCTACCGTCTTAAAAACTTCCTGCATGGCTGGGCTTTCACCGATGATATTCTTAAATTGATACTTTCTCTTCAATTGATTTCGAAGGTTGACATTCTCCCTCTTCAGATCTCGATACTCAATCGCTCTCTTTAAGGTGATGTCGATTTCGTCCAATTTGACCGGTTTGGTCAGATAATCGAAAGCACCGTTTTTAATGGCCTCCACGGCATTTCGTATCGTGCCATAACCAGTGAGTATAATGCAGATGGACTCAGGAGAATATTCCCTCACATATTTCAGGACTTCCATCCCATCCGCTCCTGGCATTTTCAAATCGGTCAGGACGAAGTCATAGAATGTCTTTTCTATCCTGGATATTCCAGAGGTCCCGTCAGAGGCTGTGGTCACCTCATAGCCCTCTGAGATTAAGTATTCGGATAGGTTTTCCAGGATTTCATAGGAGTCATCAATCAGAAGAATCTTCTCGTTGGCCATCTTGCATTCCTTTCCGGCAAAGCCGCTATGCATCAGGATCTGGTGATCCAACGGGTTAAAGGAATGCTACTATAATCTGATGAAAATGTCAAATTATTGACTCTCGAAGGTTTGAGGGAAGGATTGAAGCCATCAGGTAAAGAACCTTTTTAAGAAGCCATTAAATGTAATCGCCTCTGCGAAATTTCTCAATTTCAACGGCAGAAAGGATGGCCGTCTCATCCAGGATTTTTCGCAATGGGTCGTCTGGAGGAAGTTTTTGGGAGAGGCTGTTTAACTCATCTACTTCCATCGTCAATCTCTGAACGATTGGATCGATTTTTTTCAGGGAGGTCTCGATAGAGGAAAGCCCCTCATGATATCTTTCTAAGTGGGCGATCGCGTCTTCAATGGCTTTGAGGCTTTGAGAACGAAGCGGAGCAGCCCCTTGCCAATCGGCAGCACATGTGTCCTGTAATCGTTTGCTTGCATTGATAAGCACCTGCTGAAAATCGAGCCCCTGAATCTTTTGGGACTTTTGTTGCTGAACTTTTGAAACGGGCAGGATGGATGCAGTGAATTCATCTATTTTCATGAAAGGCTCCTCCTTTAAAAGTCGATCGACAATAACAATATGCAAATATAATGCCTTATCAAAGATCGTAAAAAACTAATGAAAAGATCAAGATGACTGCCTGATCCGTGTCGGGATTTTAAGGGAGTGGGCAAAAATTTCCTGTCCCTTGGGAAAAAGATGCCGTTTTGACATTGATATGGGCTGGCTCACGATCTTGGGGAGTTCCATTCAGGATGAAAGAAGATGGGACAGAAATTCCTGTGCTCTTGTGAAATCAGGCTTCAGAAGGAGGGCTTGATTTAACTGAGCAATCGCCTCCTCATCCCTCCCCGCCTCATAAAAGGCTCTCCCCAAATTATAATAGAGGACTTCGTCATTCGGATCGATCGCAATCGCCTTGAGGTAATTCGATATGGCTTCCTGAAACATTCCCCGCTTCCTGAGTTCGATACCCAGTTCGTTAAAAATATGCTTATTTTCTTTCTCATAGAGCGTATCCAGACTGGAAAGCCTCTTAAAAACACTTTTGGCCGCCTCCACTTCTCCCCTTGCAAAAAGGGTCTTCCCTTTCCCCAAATGAGCTCTTAAATGGTTGTGATCCAGGGAAAGGGCGCGATCATATTCATATTCGGCACTGAAGAATTCCTCCCTTTCAAAATGCTGATCTCCAGACTGAATATGTTTCTCTATGAGCTGTTCTTTCGGCTTCTTTCTGTTTTTAAAATAATCCGGGCAGAAAACATAACCTGCCAATTCACTCCTGGGTAGGATGTCCCCTTTTCCAACAGGTTTATCAGAAAAATCAAGCAGCCAGACCCGGACATGATCCGCGTCCACATCCATCACCTGATAATAATTTTCCACAATGGCGTGCCTGGCTGTCGAGCCACACCCTAAGCGGATCTCCTCCTGTTTGAGATAGATCTTAGCCTCCATCAGAACGACACCACTTAGTTATTGCAAAAGAAGAAAACCTCCTTAGAAAATCTTTGATTTTCCAACGGGTCAGGTCATTGTGAGCCTGAAGGGTGTGGCCATCCCGGTTTTTGGTTGGGATGGTTTGATCGTGATGCCCCTCGCAATGACCCACGACCTATTTCGTTTGTCATTCTCTTTCACTGGAAGAGAAATTCGTCGAAGTATATCTGTCGGATCCCCCGGTGGCCAAGACGGTCGTTGAACTTCACCAGAAGTTCCTCTCTTAAACGCTCCTTAAAGTCATTCGCCCTCATCTCTTCAAGCTTTTTGTCACTAATGATTAAGATGACCATGTCGGTCAAGAGGGACATCCTTTGTTGAATCATCTCCGCCCATTTCTTATCATCCAGTTCCAGGACGATGGTGGTTTTCAAGTAATGCCTTCCACTCTCTTCGTTCAGGTTGATGATGAGGGGACTCAATTTGATCGTCTCGCCTATTTCAGGCTTCTTCGGGGTTCCTTCCTCCGAGACGGAGGCAGTGGACCTATTGAAAAAAGGAAGAAAACCGTAAAAGCCTGCGATGCCAATCCCTCCAGCCATCAGAGTGGTTCCCAGAATCCCAACTATCAGAATCATCTTTTTAGACTTCTTGTGGCCCACCTGCACGATTCCTCCAGCAGGACCATCCCCCTCTCCTGTCCTTGAAGCGGAGCGGTCCTTCAAATGATTTTGGCCATTGAACTGGATCAGATCCATTTTGGTCTCTTTCTTTGCCATAATTTATTCCAGAGGTTTCATCCCTTTTGTGAAAAAGGACATAAATAAAATCTCATGTTTTCCATAATCATCTACTTTCCATTGACCATTTGAACAATCTCACCTGGAATGTGGTAGAGCGGAACCACTCGGTCTACAGCATTCAGTTTGATAGCCTCTTTGGGCATCCCGAACACCACGCAACTCTCTTCATCCTGGGCGATCGTTCGAGCCCCTGCTTGCTTCATCCTCAACATTCCCTGGGCACCATCTGCTCCCATACCTGTCAAAATCACCCCGATGGCATTGCCACCTGCATACTGGGCCACGGAATTGAAGAGGACATCCACGGCCGGTCTTTGGTGATGGACCATGGGCCCGTCTTTTACATTCACATAATATTTTGCACCACTTCGCTTAAGCACCATATGGTAATTGCCTGGAGCAATGAGGGCTAGCCCATTCAACACCGAATCGCCGTCTTTAGCTTCTCTCACTTCAATCTGACAGAGTCCATTCAACCTTTCAGCAAAGGCTCTGGTAAACTGGGCAGGCATGTGCTGGACGATGAGAATACCCGGGCTGTTATGGGGAAGCCGGATGAGCACCTCTTTGAGAGCCTCAGTGCCCCCTGTGGAAGCACCGATGGCAATCACCTTCTGGGTAGTCTCACTCAGGATTTTTACGGGTGCTTCCATGGGTGAAACGGAAGTCCTGTTGCGAAGATGTCTGAGTTGAACCTTCGCCGCTGCTCGGATCTTCTCCTTTAACTGGAGACTCATGTCTCCAACAGAATAGGGACCTCCTGGTTTGGAGAGGACCTCCACCGCTCCACACTCCATCGCTTCAAGGGCCAACTTGCTCCCTTTGGGAGTGAGAGAGCTGACGATGATGACCGGAAGGGGGTAATAATGCATCAACTTCTTAAGAAAGGTCAGTCCATCCATACGGGGCATTTCGATGTCTAAGAGGACGACATCAGGGTTCAATCTCACAATTTTATCTCTTGCAACAAAAGGGTCCGGAGCAGCCCCCACCACCTCAAAATCGGGTTCTTTAGACAGATCTTCGCTAAAAATCTTCCTGACGATTGCCGAATCATCCACAACCAGAATTTTGATTTTAGGGGAATCTATCTTCTCCATCCGCTTTCCTCAGCCTGCAGAATCAAATCGGATCTTGAGATGGACCGGATAACCTTCCGCATTAAAACAGACCGTTACCTCCTGATGACCATCGTCTTCTTGAATCACCTCTCCTTCAATCATTTGAGTCTGAGGGATTGTCAATTTCCATACGACCTTTTGATTGAAAGAGGCAAAAAGGTTTCCGCAGAGAATATTGCAGAGTTCATTGACCATGTCGACAGCTTGGACATCGAAAATCTCTGGCGCCTCTAATCCTAAAAAATTGGAAGTCATTATTCTGGCTAGTTCGACCGGTAAGGTGAGAATCATCCTTCCAGACTTTTCCCCTTCAAATCCAATCTCTCCCCTTAGAAAACGAGAAGCAGATGGAATGAACATACCGGGCTCTGAGGCTCCCTTTTCTTGCGCCTCAAGGGGAGTGAAAAACATCGTCTCGAAAACCTGACTGGTCACGGCTATCGCTTTGACCGTTACCTCATCCATCACCGGACTCCTCTATAATCTTCGACAAAACATTCCGGATGGTTTCCGGGTAAAAGGGTTTCTGAATGTATCCCTTAATGCCAAGGGCAAAGGCCTCCTCAATTCGGGGCTCACTCTTTTCAGTCGTAATCAGGACAACCGGAATCTTTTTGTATAACTCATCTTTGATCAGTTCTTTGATCATCTCCAGCCCGTTCATGACCGGCATATTCAGATCGGTCAGAATTAAATCCACCCAGCAGGAGTGGAGGATAGCCAAAGCCTCCTGGCCATTACCGGCTTCCCAGCATTCTCCTACCTCAAATCCAGAAATGGAAACTGTTTTTCGAATCACCTTTCGCATGGTCTGGGAATCATCCACAATTAAGACATTATACGCCACGTTTTCCCCTCCCCACCTTCCATCTGCAGAGTCGCTTCGACCTTTTGAAATTGATCTCCCAACTGCACGATAAACGATTCCACATCCTTCTCTTTCAGGTGATGCCGTCTCATCACCTCATCTACCCCATGGTAAGCCAGACCATCCGCCCCGCCTCCAATACCTGTGATCATTCCAACCACATCACAAAGGGAGATTAACTCCACCATCTCTCCATCTTCGGGGGCTTGAGCAGGAGAATGATGATAACGAATGGCAAAAACAATTGGTTTGGGAAATTCCCATTGTTCGGCTACCCTTCCTCCGAGCTCGGCATGATCCATCCCCAGAACCTCCTTTTCGGCCTCGCTAAAAGAAAGGCGTCTTTCGTTCGCTATATCCTTTATCTGATCAAAATAGTTCTGAACATACTGGCCTAAGATGATCTTTCCAATATCGTGAAGCAGGGCTGCTGTAAAATGGGTGAGCGTCATGTTTTGATTCAACCGTTTGGAAATGATTTTTGAAAGGAGGGCGCAAGCCACAGAATGTTTCCAAAGGTCTGTCTGACCGAGCTCATATCCTTTGCAAGGTTTTTTTAAAAAACGGATGCTCTCATGACTCAGGATGGTTTCCATTAACAGTTCGAATCCGACCATGACGATGGCTTCCTTCAGGGAAGAGACTTGTCTCCGTAGTCCAAAGAGGGCAGAGTTACAGAGTTTCAATACATTGGCAGTAATGGATGGATCGAATTGAATCACCTCTACGAGATTTGTGACAGAAGATCGTGGATCTTCTACTAAGGCAATCACCTTCTGAAGGATCATTGGAAAAGGAGGCAATTGCTCCGTCTCCTGAAGGATCTGTCTTACAAGGTTCATAATTCTCTGGTCCCGTCTCCGGAAGTCTTCACCCAGACTTTACCGGAGGATAATTCAAGCGATAGCGTTCGATTCACTGTTCCCCCGATATCCTCCGAGTGAATCAAAACATGATTGGCCCAAAATATTTTCCTGAGGGACATATAATTTCTCTTCCCGATATTGAAAAAGTTTGAATCATCGAGAATCTGAGCTCCTCCGACCACTTTCACTTCCAACCTCTTTTTCTCTGCCCCCAATCGATAAGCTTCTTTAAAAAAGAGAGGAATGCCTGTATCGGCAAACATCCATGGATTCTGTTTGGCTTTTTGGGGATCGATGGCTGAGTCAGGCAACATGAAATGGAGAATACCTCCCACCCTTACCGAAGGGTCATAGATGCTCACTCCAATACAGGACCCCAGGGAATAGGTGATGAGCGTGGTATTTGAATCGTTTGAGACCTTCATGTCTGCAATTCCAACAATAATCTTCATCGACAGATCCAAAGGAAAAATGGACCATTGGAAGCATGGAACAATGGTCAAGGAGCTTAAAAAACCTTCTCGATATTCCAAGGTTCCATGATTCCATTACTCTTTTATTTTTTTATAGATCGAGGGCCTGATGTATCGAAATGGATGGTCAATGCCAGTCAGGCTCTCGGAGTGTCCGATCAAAAGGAATCCACCGACCTTTAAACAACCATAAAGGCGGTTTATTAAATGGCTCTGAGTTTTTCTGTCAAAATAGATCATGACATTTCTGCAAAAAATGCAATCAAAGGGCTCCGGATGGCAAAAGGGTTCCATAAGGTTTAATCGTTTAAATTGAACAAGGCTTCTAACCTCTTCCTTCACCTTTACATAATCTTTCCAGTCACCCTCTCCCTTTAAAAAATATTTCTTGACCAAGAGAGGGGAAACGGACTGGATCCGGTCTTTGGGAAAGATGCCTAACTCTGCCATCCGAAGGACTTTAGTAGATAGGTCCGTGGCTAAGATGGAAAAGTCTCTTAAAGGGTGAGCCAAGGCCTCCAACAGGGTGATAGCGATGGAATAGGGTTCTTCACCTGAAGAACAGGCAGCACTCCAAAATCGAAGCCTTTTCTTCTCCTGACGCTGATTCTTCATCAATTCAGGCAATATCTCTGAGCGGAGATAGTCAAAGTGTTGCGGCTCTCTAAAGAAGAAGGTGAAGTTGGTCGTGATCGAATCCAACAACTGGACCAGTTCCTGGCCGGATTCGTCCTTTAGGACAAACTGATAATAATCCTGAAAAGATCGGAATGGCCCATTTCGGATCCTTTTCCCCAATCGGGCTTTAACCAATTCTTTCTTTCCTTCTGTGAGGTGGATTCCACAATGGTCATATACAAGACGGCTGATCTTTTCGAACTCCCTTTCCGTCAACTCGATCGATTGTAAAAAAGCATTCTGGCTCATGGTTGACGTTCAATCAAATACAAGGGGGCGTATGCCTTCAACCCCATGATGTGCCGACTTCTTATTTAAAACAGACCTCTACGGTGAATGGCCCGGCATGAGTTTGAAAAGGGATCGAAAGAATGGGCCCCTTGGTGATATGTCGGATTTCATGCCCTCGACCGGAGATGACCGTTGGGATGGCCCCCTGAAAATGATGCCCGATTTCTTCAAGACGCCTCCGGGAGTCCCCCGAAATCATATTGGTCAATTCGCCCACCGCATCCTTTACCTCATCGTTGATTTCCAATTGTTGCTCTCCCAACATCTGACTGATGATCAAGAGGATACACTCGCGGCTGAAGGTAATACAGATCGAGCCTTCTGTCTCGCCAGTAATACCCACTATTCCTGAAACATCGCCGGTGGCCGTAGTTCCTTGTTTGATAAAGGGTTTTCCCGGAATGGGATCGAGAGAAGCCATCGTCTTTAAGACAGAAACGGTGGCTTCTAAAAATGGATTGATCAGCTCCGCTTTCATAAACCATTCTCCTGTTGTTTAAAAAAAGAAGTTCTTCTTCTTGTGATGGTAAGGCCCTCAAAGAGGTACCAAACTCGAGAATAGAATTGGCACCGTTGCAACCCTTACCGCTGTGACGATTCATCTATCCCATGTGTTTTACTCCAACTTATTTAACTCTTCTAATTTTTTCTGTTCAAAGAGATGGACAAGGTCTTTTTTTAAGAATCTCCAGTGTTTTCCAAATTTCACTGCTGGCATCTTCCCATCCTGCACCAATTTATAGACGGTCGATACAGGTATTTTTAAATACTGGGAAACTTCTTTAATATTGAGAACCTCGTCTGCGGGCATAGATTTTTTCTTTTCTCAATCTCTTTCGATGCTTTCCGTTAATCTTATTTCTTATCAATTATTGTATCGTCAGGAACGAATGGAGACTTTAATCGATGGAGAATAAAGAGGATGGAAGATAGAATGGAGTTAAAAAGGTCTTTCTGAGCAACTCCCTCCTTTCAATTCCCTCATTCTATTTCTCTTCCAGGTTTCATAAAAATTTTTTACAAACCCTTCTGGCTCTTCACAGAATTTTATATCCCCTTCACATATCGCCCAGACCACACCAAGATCGCAGTACCCAATCCCACACCCTATGGCAGGATTCTCCAATTTCCGATAATACAAACACCTTTTTTCCGTCCCCATCTCTCTTTTTGCCCTCCTTTTTGAAGCCTGAATCGAGATATTGATTATTCAAAAATTTTAATAAGTTATTCAGCAAATAAGATGCCAAATCATTAAAATGTCCTTAACTATACGATTTTACAATTGAATTAAAGGATTAAGAAAAAGATAGCCAAATCACCTAAAATGTCAAATACTTGGCTTAGAAAAGGTCATAAGGTGGGAAAATTGACAGGACCGCTCATTACATTTTTCCTGTTTTTCGGAGCTGTAACCGTTGCTCCTGAAAGATGCAGTGCCACAATTGCTCTTTCTCAGCCTCCGGAATTTCTATAAATTCAAGCACACAGACACCACCACCTCCTTCACTTTTTTCCAGCCTCTTCACTTTGGAGAGAGGAATATTGAAGTGTTTCCAGCCATTCTCGTAAGGAATCTTTAAGTTGACCTCACAGACCAATTCTTCGATATGAAAATGGGTTGTGGGAGGGGTCATGAAAGCCACCCCTCCCAATCCATAATCCTTCACTGTAGCCGTAACCACACTTCCATTGTTTTTCTGAAAGAATATTTCTGTTCCTGATCGTGCATTGACCCTTACAAACCTTCTTCTCTGGAGGCGAAAAATAGCCTCGGGCATTTGCGTCAAAAGCGTGGAGGGCCGGGATTGAACCAGACGATTCTCAAACCAGCACAGGATGCCATCTTTCTCAAGAAATTCGAACCGCAGTCCATTGGGCATATGGTGAGCAAGCACTTTCTCAACCCCTTTGGCTTTATCCACGATCAAGAAAAGAGTCTCTTTCTCTTTTTCAAAGCCCAGAAGCATGGTGATCCACATATAGGATGTCTTCGGGATAGCCATTTTACAGAGACGGTGGGAGTGAACCCACTCCTGGAGCATCTCTATCATGCGATGACCGTCGATTCGCTCTGGGGATTGATCCATCTCTTCTAATGTCACATGGCCGCGGGGTCACCCGCAAACCATGAAAATGAAGTGGTCCATCGATCAGGGTGACGGTTACGAAGCCCGTTTCGTTTAGCGTCTAAGGGTTACGTCAAATGCTTTAGACGTAAGACGTTACCGAATGACGATACAGTCCCGCAAAATGCGGGATCGCCGTAACCTTTTAACGTTGCCTATTTTCCACCTAATCTTCCCCCAGTCTCTTCTTCAATACCTCTATCTCTTTCCGGAGGGTTTCAATCTTTTCTCTGGATTCAACCTGAAGATCGGAGATCATCTGGTTGCTAATCGCTTCGATCTCTTCTTTTTTATATAGGATTTCCTTGCGAATCTCATGTTCGCTCATCATCTTATGAAGCCGGAGGGAAAATTCAGAGATGGAAAAGGGTTTCTTGATAAATTCTCGAGCCCCTGCAGAAATCGCCTTTTGTGCAGAGTATTCGTCACTAAACCCGGTCATCACCATCACCGGAAGATGGGGATAACGTCGTGAGATCTCTTGCGTCAGCGTAATCCCGTCCATTTTGGGCATGACGACATCTGTAATGACCGCATCGATTTGAGTCTGCCTTAATTGTTCCATCGCCTCCATTCCGTTGCCGGCCGTCTCGCAGTGGTGTCCTAATGAAGAAAGAAAATTCACAAGGAGGTTCCGGATAGAGAGTTCATCATCAACAATCAAAATGTTGTATCTTATGGTGGACATATGGAATCGAGAGGCTCTCCGTTATGGCGCTTTTCTGATAGGATCGCTATCTTCCATTCTGCCCCTGTCAAACTGAACCATTCCCTTCCTGCGATGGTGATCCATGGTTTCTTGCCCTGAGTCTCTCATGACTACAATATCCTGAAAGACCCCATCCCCTGCACGTTCTATCCCATTTCCATTTCTCCGCATCACCAGAGCCTGAAGTTCTTCAATCACCCCTCTCATCTGGTCGGCTTGGGCGTTCATCTCTTCCGCAGCAGAGGCGGATTCTTCCGCATTGGACGCATTCTTCTGCACCACCCTGTCCATCTCTGTCAACGCCTTGCTGATCTGCTCAATCCCCTGCGCCTGCTCCTGACTCGCCTCTGAAATCTCCCTGACCAGATTCACCACCTTCTGCAACGATAATGCCACCTCCCGATAAGCCTCATCCGTCTGATGTGCCAACCCAACCCCCTCCTTCACCCTCTTCACCGTATCCTCAATCAAAATCGACGTGTCTCTGGCCGCCTCCGCCGCACGAATCGCAAGATTCCTCACCTCATCCGCCACCACCGCAAACCCAGCCCCAGCCTCCCCCGCCCGAGCCGCCTCCACCGCCGCATTCAAAGCCAAAAGATTCGTCTGAAAAGCAATCTCATCGATCGCTTTCACAATCCTGCCCGTCTCTTCACTCGACCTCTCAACATTTTTGATCGACTCCACCATCACCTTCATCGTCTCCCGAGCCTTCTTCATCAACTCAATACCCCGCTCTGTCAACCGACTCGTCTCCTTCGCATGCTCCGCATTCCGCTTCGCCATCGACGCCATCTCCTCAATCGACGACGACGCCTCCTCGATCCCCGCCGCTTGCTCCGACGCCCCCTCCGCCAAAGACTGGCTGGCCAAAGACACCTGACTGGAAGCTGAATTCAACTGATCCGACGCTTCCGTGATGCTTGACACCACTTGCTGGATCGGCCGGGTGATCGACCGACTGATCATCATCCCCATCACGAGCGTCACCACCGCAATCATCCCCCCCACCACCGTAATCATCTGAACCATCCGCCGAGCCGTCCGATTAAGGGATATCACCACCTCTTCCTGATTCACGCCTGCCCTCGATACCTCCTGATTGCTGAGCTCTAAGTGTTTCGCTGCAATATTTCGCATCCGGTCATTCAATTTCTCAAGCTCCTCCCCATTGACCAGGGATATCTTCACCTTATCCAACACCCCTCCTTTATCAAAAAATGAAGAAGAAACTTGCCCTAAGGTCTTCAAATAAGTCACGATCACAACCATCCCATCTCCATAATCCTGATTGAAGAGAAAATCCTTCACTTTTTGACCGGTCTTATTTGCGTCATTGAAAAGATTTTTGAGCAGGCCGATTTGCCGGTCCAAATCCTTTTTGTTCCTGGCATGAAGACAATCATTGATATGAGAGATGATGGAAGCATTTAATAGAGACAACTCTGAAGTGAGGGACAAGATTTGATTCTTATTTTTGAAACTGTCCTGGTTTCTTAACAGGTCTCCCATATACCCCTTTAACTGGCTATTGGCTTGATGGATACTCTTTTCAAGCGACTCGAGCATTCCGGATAGGTCTGCTGAAATCTCCTTAGCCCTCCCCGCAATCATCTCCCTCTGTTTCCAATCTTCGCTTCCAGGGAATTTGAATTGCAGAGACACAAGTCCTCCCATTTTCTCCTGGAAAGTGTTTAACTTATGGATCAGTTCATTGGAATTCATTTCCAAGCCCTTCAATGTCTTAAGAGATTCGGTCACCCTCTTGATATGGTGGTCTGCTTGTTCCTTCAATTCCGAAACAGAACGTTTATCCATGGCCAAGGGTAAACGTAAGGTGGTCTGAATGGAATCCTTCAGTCCGTCTTTCACCATATTGAGATGTTGCAACTGGTCATTCAATGCGAAGAGGCTATCGACACTCGTATCCATCGTCCCTGAACCTTTTTGTTGGATGCCCTCAACGAATGTTCTTAATTCAGTGAGGCTTTTTGAAAGGTTCTCTTCCATAGGCTTAGAGACAGCTACGGCCGCCTCCTGAGCCCTGATTTTTCGTATGGTATTTTCTGAAATGGCCTTTGTGATTTCTGAAATCGTCTGATCCTCTTTATAGGATTCCCCTTTGAGATTGGCTATCGCTTCGGATGCCTTCTGCACCCGTTCAAGGGAAGCCAGCGCAATCGGTGACGCCTTCTGATATTCTTCGATGGTCTTTGAAGCAGTTAGGGTCACCAGGTTGGCCGTATGGGCTTGAAGTTCCTTCTGGTGCTGGAGGGCTTTGAGTTGATAAGGTGCTGTTTTCTCCGTCAGTTCATAAATGTTTCTATTGGTCGCCCTCGCCCCGATGAGGGCCGAAATCACAATAACAGCGATGGCCATCAGAACCAACACCATATTGAACGAAAGTTTTGTCTTAACCGTCATGCTCCATGCTCCTGCCCCACTTTTGGGCCTTCATGATATTCGCCATAAACATCCCTCACTCCTAATGGGTGAGATTGACAGAAGAATGCTCTATCCTTCGTTGCCTTTCCTCAAATAAAACCTTGATCATCACATCAGGCTTCTCGCAAAACCGCATATCTCCATCGCAGATGGACCAGATCACTCCCAGATCGCAATACCCGATGCCACGTCCGAATTGAGCCCCTTCTGGATCCCTAAAAAACTTACATCCTTGTTTTTGAATCATCTCCCTCACCCCCTTTAACGTCATTTCCTATCAGAATGCTCTTTTTCAATACATTTCAATCTATTTTTCGGCATTTCGGGCTAAATACTTTAATAAGATACAAATGGGGAATATGGGAAAAATCCCAATTTTAGGGAAATTTCTCGGAAAATAAACATATCCGCAGTAAGGTGGAGAGTTTCTATTGCTCGAAGGAGGCCAAATTTTACATTTGAGTTGATTTAAAAATTTGTGCTATATTGAAATTATGCTTGGAAGGCAAATCAGAATCATCGCCGAAAAATATGGTATCATTTTAATTTACCTTTTTGGGTCAGAAGCAAAGAAGGGAAGGATCTACTCTGAGGGCGGAAGGATCAAGCCCCATCCCTTTTCGGACCTTGATGTCGCTGTTGCCTTTGAAAAAGAACCTCAGGAACCGATGGAAACTTATAGTTGCCTTTACAGGGAGTTTTCGGAACTCTTCTCCCCTTTTCAAGTAGACCTTCTCTTCATACAGGAGGTCAATCCGCTCTTTCAACTTGAAATCATCAAAGGGATCAGGATTTATGCAAAAGAAGAGAGGATTGCAGACGAATTCGAAGAAAGCATTATGAAAAAAAGCGAGGACCTCCTGTTCAAGAAAAGAGTTTTAGACCGGGAGATTATGGAGGCAGTCGAAAATGGTTATATCGAATTTGAATACAGCCCGAATCCTTGAACTCGTCAGATTTATTGAGACCTGTCTTCAGGAAATCGCACCCTTTTCAAAGATGTCAAAAGAAGAATTTTTAGCGGACCGAAAGAACCCGCCTTTCCTGGAAAGTTATCTCAGAAGGGCCCTTGAGGCTGTTTTTGACATTGGAAGGCATATCCTTGCAAAAACGTCAGGGTTTAAAGAGATAGAATATAAAGCCATTGCAAAGCACCTTGGAGAGAAGGAAATCGTTACCAAGGAACTTTCAGGCATCCTTTACGAGATGGCTGGATACCGAAATCGTATGGTTCATTTTTATAAAGAGGTCTCTCCTGAAGAACTTTATTACATCGTCCTGAACCGGTTAAAAGACATCGAACGATTTAATAGGGAAATTGTAGCCTTCATCAGGGCATACGAAGAGAAAACCAGGAATAAAAAATAAGATCTTGCCCGTATGCTTGCCTGTCATATTCAGTGGGGTTTCTTATCCAGGATCTCTCTGAGTTTCTGCGAAAGCTCCTTAATCGAGAAAGGTTTCTGGATGAAACCACTGCAGCCTTTTTTCATGATCGCCATGGACTGTCCATTCATGCTATAACCGCTTGAAAGAAGGACCTTCACCTGGGGATGGATCCTTTTAAGAGCATCAAAGGTCTCCTCCCCTCCTTTGCGAGGCATGATCAGATCGAGAATGACCAGGTCAATCTCTTCTCGGTTGATTTTATAAAGCTCAATGGCTCTCTCACCTGAATCAGCCACCAACGCCTTGTAACCCAATGTGGTCAGTATCTTCTTTCCCACGTCCAGGATATATTCCTCATCATCGACGAGGAGGATCGTTCCCGATCCCATCTGGATCTCTTCCCCTTTTCTGATTTGCTCTTCAACCGGTTTATCAGAAGCAGGAAGGTAGATGAAAAAGGTCGTTCCTTTGCCCACCTCTGACTGGACGTTGATATATCCGTTATGTCCTTTAATAATGCCATAGACAGAGGCTAACCCGAGCCCTGTTCCCCTGCCGAGTTCCTTGGTGGTGAAAAAGGGATCGAAGATCCGCTCCATCGTTTTCTGATCCATCCCGATGCCTGTATCCGTTACAGAGAGCAAGACATAGTTGCCTGGCACAGCCTCATAGAGATCACTCTGAATATCTTGATGGGTCACATTTAGCGTCCTTAAAAAAAGTTCTCCTCCGAGTGGCATCGCATCCGCCGCATTGACCATGAGGTTCATGAGGACCTGCTCCATCTGGCTGGGATCGGCTTCCAGGGGATGAAGGTTTCGATGGAGGTCTTTATGGATGACAATATTCTTCCTGGCTCGTCCAAAAGCCTCGGCGGTCTCCTCAACAAGCTGGTTGAGGAGAATGGGTTTGACTTCAAAACGTCCTTTCCGGGCATATCCCAGTAACTGGGCTGTCAATCTCGATCCATTCTGAACTTTTTTCTCGATGCTTCGAAGCATCTCGTAATGGGGGTGGGACGTATCCATATCGAGTAACATGAGGGAAACATTTCCTTGAACCACCATCAGGAGGTTATTAAAATCATGGGCAATCCCCCCGGCAAGGGTTCCAATGGCTTCCATCTTCTGGGCTTGAAGAAGCTGAGCTTCCATCTTCTTTCGCTCGCTGACATCGGTGAGGAGGATGATCGTGGTTCGATGTCCGTCATCCAGGATGGGTAAAAGCGTGAGGGAAACCTGTTTTCCATTAAGTTGTAACGGAGGATCTCCATTGACCTTTCTTCGTTCGGTTCCAAGGGTTTCCAGAAGTCCTTTCATTCTCTCCTGATCTTTTCCATCAAACAGATGAATCATGTCAGAGGCCAGTACTTTTTCTTCCGGAAGTCCAACAAGGGAAAGAGCGGCTGGATTGCTGTAAACAATCTTTCCTTCAGAACTGAGCTCAATGATGCCTTCGTCCATGCTTTCCAGAATCAGTTCTAAATGCTTTCGGTTATCCATCAACTCTTTCGTAATCTGTCTTGGAATGGCATCCTCAAGACCGATCACGGATTCCTTTTTAGCCATGGAAACTCTTTGATTCACCTCCTCCAGGGCCTTTCGGATGTGCTTTGCCATCTTATCAAAGGAACACTTGGCAACACAGAGATCTGCACCCATCTGATAGATGTGGAAGTTCTCTTCAGATGCCGTGGCGGAAAAAACCACCAGGAACACATCTTTGAGGGCAGGGTCTTTCCGAATCACCTGGCAGAGCTTCTCTCCATCAATATTGGGCATAATGAGGTCGGTAAAGATGATATCCGGTTTGTGCGTTTTTAAAATATTCAGAGCGGAGAGACCATCTTCGCCGGTAAACACCTGATAGCCCTCTTTTTCGAGCAGATTGGTCATCCATTTCAACATGATGGGATCATTATCCACAACCAGACTTTTCCGTTCCATAAATCCTTCCTCACGCCTATCGAGATGAGACAGGGCTCGCTGAGACGAGTTGAGCAATCTGTTCGATCTCGGCTTGAATGGCTTGAACCGCCCTTTCCGCACCATTTAAATTATTCTGTCTGGCATTGATCTCTACGCCCCGGGCAATGCCTGATATGACGGTTAAGCCAAGGGTCGCCGCTGATCCCTTAATAGAATGGGCGGTTTGGATCACCTGATCGCGGTTTCCTGTTTCGATCGCCACCTTCAGCTGTTGAAGATGCTCGGCAGTGTGTGTCAGGAAAAGGTCCATCATCTCCTGATATTCCGATTCTTCTAAATCCACCTTTTCTGCCAAAACCTTTAAATCCATCGTTCGCTCCTTTCTCAGGATTTTTAAACACCGTCAGTCAGAGCACTCCACACCTCCCTGGACCTATCAGGTCGCCCGTTTTTGAATCATTTCGGCCGGACCCATTTCTCGATCATCTCCGAGAGGGCCTCCTTTCGAACGGGTTTGGAAAGGTAATCATTCATTCCTGCTTTCAGACAACGCTCCCGATCCTCCACCATGGCATGAGCCGTTACGGCAATAATAGGGATCTGCTCACACAATCCGCCCCGTTTCCGAATTTCCTCTGTCGCTGAATAACCATCCATTTCAGGCATCTGACAATCCATCAGCACAAGATCATAGAGATCCTGTTCAATCCTGCAGATTGCCTCTTTTCCGTTATTCGCTGTATCGACACGACATCCCATTTTCTCAAGCATTTTGACCATCATTCTCTGATTGACGGGATGATCTTCAGCCAGAAGGACCCTGACGGAAGCCTCCGATTCATTCTTTTTGAAGAATTCTCTCTTTTCCCCACTCTCTTTCTTCTCGCTGATCTCCACTTCCCTGTTCCGGTCCTGGAAATGCTTCTCTAACAATTCGAACAGTCGATCTCTTCGAAGGGGGCGCTGGAGAAACCCCCTGAACCCCGCCTCTCTGAACCTCTGAACATTCTGCTCCAAGGGTGGCGAAAGGCTTAAGAGAGGAAGATCGATTCCTCCGTTCTGATGAAGGGTTTGAGCCACTCTCCACCCCCACGGGGAATCGATATCGATCAGACAGAGATGAAAAGGCCTGTTTGAATCTTGGAATCTCTGCAAAATGATGAGGATCTCTTCCTCTCCTGATGCCGACTTCACCTCAATTCCGAACGATTTGAGGAGCGTCTGGAGGAGTTCTCTCCGGGCAGAGTGTCCATCCAATAGGAGGACCTTCCGATTTGCAAAAAAAGGAGAAGAAAAAATCCTCTTTTGATCCTTTTCCAATTTTTCAAACCAGGCCGTAAAATGGAAAAGGCTCCCTTGACCGAGTTCGCTCTCTGCCCAGACATCTCCACCCATCGCCTTTGAAATCTGCTTACAGATCGCGAGTCCCAGACCTGTCCCCCCATATCTTCGGGTCGTGGAACCATCCGCTTGCTGGAAAAGATCAAAGATAACGGATAATTTCTCTCTTGGAATCCCAATGCCTGTATCCCTGACCATCACGTGGAGTTTCATCCGGTCCGCTTGGACCTCTTCCTGATCGATGGTAATCTCAATCTCTCCATGTTCAGTAAATTTCGCTGCATTCCCCACAAGATTCAGCAGAACCTGTTCAAACCGATGTCGATCCCCTTTGACCAGAGAGGGAAGATGGTCTCCAATTCGGCAGAGAAGTTCCACCGGTTTTTGCCCAATTTTAGGACAGATCATTTTGCACACCTCATACAGCACCCCTTCTGGATCGAATTCGATGCATTCAAGATGGAGCTGACCTGCTTCAATCTTCGAAAAGTCAAGGATGTCATTGATGAGAGAAAGCAGGGTCTGGCCACTGGATCGGATGGTTTTGGCGTAATCGAATTGTTCTTCGTTAAGCCCTGTTTCCAGAAGCATGTCAGTATAACCAATGACGGCGTTCAGCGGGGTTCGAATCTCATGACTCATGTTGGCCAAAAACATTCCTTTCGCCGCGCTGGCCACTTTTGCCAGTTCCAGGGCGTGTTGCAATTCCTCTGTCCTCTTCTGGACAATCTTCTCAAGGTTTCGATTCTGCTCATTGATCTTCTGGTAAAGCATCGCATTTTCAAGCCCCTGCGCCGTATTGAACAAAATGAGAGTCAGAAGGTTCGACTCCATTTCATTGAGAGCCTGTTTCTCTTTGGGAAGGATCCCGGCAAAGAGTCCAACCACATTGGATCGTGTTACCAGAGGGTGAAGGATCAAGGGAGTATCGAAATAGGCGGACGTCACCAGGAGGTGCCGATTCTGTTGAAGAGCCCATGCAAAGCGGCCTTCCTCAATCTGCAACTCCAGTTCCTTTTGAAGCAGGGGCTGATCCGTCTCCGGTTCGCAATAGACCAGGGTAAAATCGGAATCCTCTTCATGGATTGTTAAAAAGGAAAGGGTCTGGAAGGGGATAAGGCGTCTCAAATAGAGACGAGAGGTATTTAAAATTTTATTGGGTCCCTGTTCTGGAGAAAAACCAACCAGCACATCGCCAAGCGAAACCATCCATTCAAGGGAGTCCATCATCCAGCGGTTCTGTGCCTCCAGCATCTTGATCCGTTCCATCATCGCTGTGCCCTCTTGAAATCCTTGGGGAGAGATGAGCCTCATGCAACCCCTCCCAGAATGGAATGGACAACCTCGTTGACCTGGCCCCTCAGATCTTTGAGCAGAGAAGGGAGCACATTCGGAGGAAGCCCAAGGAGATCCCAGGCTGAGGATTCAAGAGGCGGGACCAGATGCGCGCCGCTCGTCCCCCACTGGAGCGCATTGACCATAATATCGGCCAGATGGACAGTGGCGGCTTCCATGGGAAAGTGGTCTGCCAGATTGGGACGATGATGAAAGGCAACCGCCTCTTCCAGACTCTGAGGCAGGTTCCAGGACTGCAACAGCAATCGACCTATTTGGCCATGATCAAATCCGATCACCTCTTTTTCAGCGAGGTAGAGAGGTTTGCCGGAAGTCCTCGAATGGATCAAGGCGGAACGGGACAGGTCTCCGATCTTTTTGTACATGATGAGGCGCCCAACATCATGGACCATCCCCGCAATGAGGTATCGTTCCACATTGGCTTCATGTCGGTAGGTGGCCATCATCCGGGCGGCAAGGCCACAGGCAATACTATGGCGCCAGAAGGACTCCATATTGACCAGATCTTTTGGAATGCCCTGAAAGAGATTCACAATCGAAGTGGCTAAGACGAGCTCTCGCAACTGCTGGGTCCCAATCACCACCAGCGCTTGAGTAATCGTCTCGATCTTGGTAGGAAAATGATAAAAGGCGCTGTTTGCCAATCGAAGCAATCGGACAGTCAACCCTGGATCCTGTCCGACGATCTTGCCAATATCTGCCATGGAGGTATTGGGCCGGCTGATCACTTCATCAATTCGATAGTAGATCATGGGAAGGGAAGAGACCTCCAGATACCCCCTCAAAAGATCCTGCGGATCAAGGGCCATGATTCGGATCCTCCAGGCTGGAAAGGTGTTCGAGGGTCACCAATCGAAATAATTCTTTGATAAATGGATGATCAAGGTCATTGAGAGAAAAGAGCTGTGCCACAGTGGATTCCGCTTTTCGGAGACGATCCGGATCCACCTCTGAGGGAGCATGACAGGGTGGCTCCTCCCTTTCTTCTCCCAGAACAGGAACGGCAAGAATGCCCCACATTTTGAAAATTCGGAGGTGCTTCTCCGTGATCTCTGATCCAGAAGCGAGGAGGATTCTGCCATTACGATCTTTTACATCATTTGCCAGAACCATTCCAGGACGGATGGTATCGAGAGAAAGGATCCCCATCGGACACACCTCTGCTTTCTTCTTCCCTGAACAGTCTTTATATCGGCAGGTTTTTAACTTTTCTTGAGCGGGTCAAGGGAACAACAAGGCTTTATCTAAAGGATAGAGCAGAAGGAACAGGGGGGGTCAATTTGATAGGAGGCGATGGGCATTCCGGTCCAGGATTTCCCTCACTGTCCTGCCCAGATCTCTCAGGGTGATGGGTTTATTCAGAATGGGGACATTCAAACTCTGATGGAAATACCTCTCTACGATCTCTTCGCTATAGCCCGATAAGAAAAGGCAGGGTAAATTCGGGTTGAGGGAAGTAATATATTCATAGACCTGGGGCCCATTTCGCTTGGGCATGACAGCATCGAGGATGGCTAAGTCCACCTGATCTCGATAGGTTGAAACGAGTTCTATCGCTTCCTCGCCATCACAGGCAACCATCACTTCATAACCAAGCCCCTCGAGGAGCATCTTTAATAAATCACGAATTTCCCCTTCATCCTCGGCGATCAGGATGGTTTCATTCCCCCGCGGGATCTCCTCATCCACCGCTTCAAGGGCTTGCTGAACGACAGCATCTTGATAGGCAGGAAAATAGAGATCGAAGCGAGTTCCTTTGTGAGGTTGGCTGGAAACATAAATATGGCCCTGATGCTGTTTGACAATCCCATAAACGACCGAAAGTCCAAGTCCTGATCCTTTCTCCCTGGTCGTGAAGAAGGGCTCGAAGATTCTCGACCGAGTCGCTTCATCCATGCCCTTTCCAGTATCGATGACCGAGATCTTCACATACTTGCCTGGAGTGACGAAGGGATGTTGTCTGCAGAATTTTTCGTCCAGTTTAACATTGGCCGCCTGAAGGGTAAGACGACCTCCTGTGGGCATAGCCTCCCTGGCATTCACAATGAGATTCATTAAGACTTGATCGATGGCAGAAGGATCGGCATAGATGGAATGGAGGCCGGGTCTCAATTCCATCCTCAATTCGATATCCTCTCCAATTAAGCGTGAAAGCATCTGAGACAAATTACCAATGATTTCAGTAAGGTTGAGGATTTTAGGTTTGAGCATCTGACGCCGACCGAAGGCTAACAGCTGTCGAGTCAGTCCTGCCGCCTTTTGTATCCCCTCTTCGATTCTCCGGAGAGAGTCATAGGCTGGATGAGAGGGATCAAGGTTCATCAACCCCAGTTCTACATTTCCTTGAATCACCATCAGGAGGTTATTAAAATCGTGAGCGATCCCTCCAGCCAGAAGGCCTATGGCTTCCATCTTCTGGGAATGCAAGAGTTGCTCTTCGAGGGCCTTTCTTTCGCTCACATCCCTGAGGAATCCGCGATAGCCCACCAGCCCTCTTTTTTCATCCCGAATGGGGATGGCTGTCAGCAGGGCAAGGAGTTTCTCTCCATTCTTCTTTTTTAAGGTGCACTCCAGGTCTCTGACCCCGCCATTCTGGGCCAGAAGGGTTTGAATTCGCTCCTGCTCTTCCAGATTGAAAAAGATATCTCGAGCAATATCCACCTTTAAAAGTTCTTCTTTCGATTCATATCCGAACAACGCCACGCCTGCCGGATTGATATCAACAAAGTGTCCCTCAGGGGTAAAGATGAAGATGACGTCTTTCGACTCTTCAAAAAGGCTCCGGTACTTTTGTTCACTTTCCTTGAGTAAATTCTCTGCTTCTTTTCGTTCTGTGATGTCGCTGGCGACAAAGATCATCCCTTTGACTTTCCCCTTTTCATCCCTGAAGATGGAATTGGTCAAATGGACAGGAAAGGTCGTCTTATCCTTTCTCTTCCCCAAACATTCCCCTTCCCAGTGTCCGGATTGTTTGAGGGTAACGAGTCCGCGATTGGAGATCACTTTTGTAATCCCTTTTCCCAGGATCTTGTGGCGTTGCCACTGGAAGAGGCGTTCAGCATACTTATTCCAGTAAATGATCTTCCGATTGAGATCCACTGCAATCACCGCATTCCGAACCTGGTCAAGGAGCGATGCCTGGAAAAACATCTGTTTCTCCAGAAGTTGATGTTCATGGATCAGTCTTGCATGTCCAATCGCACCTGAAATCTGAGAACTTAGCCTTTCAACCAGATTTAAATCCTTCCGGGTATAGGCATTGGATTTCTTTGATCTTAGATGGAGCACTCCGATCACCTGGTTTAGAAAGATGATGGGAACTGAAATCATTGATCGCAGGCCAGCCTGAAACGTCTGGTAGAGCCTTTCATCCTGATTCAGCCATTTGGAAATCCCTTTTCCTTGAATCAGCATTCCCTTCTGGGTGCGGAGGATCTCTTCGAGGATGGTTCCGGAGATGGCTCCCTGATCGCCCTGTTCACACATGGCAACTTTCGTCCCCTTTACATAGTCGTACCGAGTGGTCGTCCCGGAGGTATCCATCAATACGATAGCTATTCGATCAAAGGGAATGAGCTTGCTTACGGAGAGCGCAAATCGTTCGTAAACATCTTGAAGGTTGAGAGAGGAACTAACGATCCGGCTCACCTCTGCCATGACCATGTTCTCTCTGGCAAGAAGTTTGAAATCATCCATAACTCGATCCGTCCTCTATCGAGATGGCAAAATCATAAACGATCATCGAAGCGGAATCAAGCCGATCTGGGTAAGAGAGGGAGGGAGTAAGAGAAAAATTCCAAATAGGAGGGCTTCACGAAATTTATCTAAATCGATGATAAAAAGTTTGGGATAAATGGCTTTACTTAGGATCACTGTTCCATCGATTGGGTGATGAAATGGAGAATTTTGGTAAAATCGAAGGGTTTGGAGATGATAAAATCGACGCCGCTCTCTCTTTTTTTAGCCTCATCGAGGTCAATTTCCCATCCTGTGATCATTCCGACCGGCGTCTTTGGACTGATCTTCTTGATGGCTTTGCAGACCTCCCATCCCGACAGATGAGGCATCCCCAGATCGGTCAGAACCAGATCGACCTTCTCTTTTTGAAAGAGTTCTAATCCTTGTTCCCCCGAAGGGGCTTCTATGACTTGATGTTTGAAGGTGGAGAGACCTCGAGCGAGAACCGCTCTCACATGTTCTTCATCATCGATCACTAAAACCCTGGCCCTCTGCATGGATGGGTTCTTGAGAAGAGGCTCTTCAGATGAACTCTCTTCAGCCTCTGTATGCAAGGAGATGGTAAAGGTGGTTCCCCTCCCGGGTTCACTTTCCACTTCCATATTGCCACCGAATCGTCTGATGATCCCGTATGCCATGCTCAAGCCTAATCCAGTGTTGGTGAAGGGCTTCGTGGTAAAAAAAGGTTCGAAAACTTTCTTCCTGACCTCCTCGGTCATTCCAATGCCCGTATCCGATACCTGAATGCAAACGTGACCTGGGTCCTGGAATGTTCTGATCTCGATTCTTCCTCCTTGTGGCATGGCTTCAACGGCATTGAAGATCATATTGACGATCACTTCCCGCAACTCGGAGACATTGCCTGCCGCCTGAGGAATGTCTCCAAATCGGGTCACCACTTCAATTGAGACCCCCCTTTCTTGAGCCGAATCCTTCCATTTCGGACGGGTGATCTCAATGGCATCCTGCACGATGGCATTGACATTCATCTTGCAGAGATCCTGTCTCACCTTACTTCGAGTAAACTCCTGAAGGCGGCGGACGGTATGGGCACTGTCTTTTGTCACCTTTTCAATGATCTTCAAGGCATTGATCTGTTCCTGATCCTTTGCGCCAATAAGGAGTAATTGGGTATTGCCAAGGATGATAGCCAGGGCATTATTAAAATCATGGGCGACACCGCTCGCCATCTCTCCCACAGCCCTCAATTTTTCAGCCTGAAGAAGCTGTTCCTCCATCTTTCGCTTCTCAGTAATGTCCTTTAGAAAGGCGATGTGGTTCGAATTTCCATGGGAATCACGGATCAACGTGGAACTGATCTCCACGATACGTGATTCGCCATCGCTACGTAAGATAGAAACTTCAAAATGGGGGGGGACGGCCATGCCTTGTTGATGGAAAAGGCTCCGTTTCTTCAGTTCTTCCTGTCCTTTTCCGTCGAGAAAATTTAAAAAATCGGCACCGATCAAAAATTCCCTTTCATACCCTAAAAGAGTGGAGAGCCTCTCATTCACATAGATCAATCGGTAGTCCTCTCCCATCACCAGCACGCCATCAAGAGCACTTTCAACAACTGTCCTGTAACGTTCCTCCGACCTGACATTCTCAATGATCTGGGCAAGATGATGGCCTGCCATCTCAAACAGCCGGAGGTTTTCCTCGGAAAAGGCACCCTTTTTCTTGCTCTGGGTATCGATCACCCCGATCGTTCTTCCCTCGACGATGAGGGGAACACACATTTCTGAATGGATCACGCCTGGGTTTCCGATGAATCTAAGATCGTTTTGAACATCATCGATCCGTAGTGAAGAACCCTGTTCCATCACCCACTCTGTGATCCCTTTTCCTACTTTAAGGTGATGTCTTTCAAACTCATCCTGGCTCCACCCGATAGAAGAGGGATGAAGCGTGAACCGACCAGTCGTTTCATCCATGAGGAGGATGGAAAGTGTTTCGAAATTGAAAAAATCCCGGAGCGCTTGAACCATCTCCTCTAACATCTGATCGAACTGGTGTGCCCTCTGGGAGATTCTGGTCATCTCATAGAGGATCGTCAATTCGTCCAATTTTCTTTTCGTCTCTTCGTAGAGCAACGTTACCGATTCTAAGAACGATTCTCTATCCATCCCTTGTCCTTCCATTAGTTGCTGATCTTTTGCATCCCTTGTGCCATTCTTATTCTTGCGATGATTAAACCTCTTGCACTTTCCCGTGGTGTAAAATTAACTTTTATCTTCAATAAGTTATAAATTGACGGGGACTGGACTGAAAAATTTCTCACTCTTCATCTTAACTAAATCTTTCATAATCTGTCATAAAAATGACAATCCCATGTCAAAAAAATAGGTAGAAAATAGGTTGCGTCTAACGGTCACGGTAAGGATACACGTATCGTCTATTTTAAATTGACGTTTGCCGTTGTCGAGGCTCGTATCGATTCTCGAAAGTTGAAACTGGAAGCTCGAATTGATTTCGCCTAAATACGAGTATCAAACTTCCAGCTTCGATACCAGCGTCGTCACCGTTAAACAATACTCTCTTTTTAACCTGACCAATGCGCCACTGCATTTTCATGCTTCCCGGGTAACCCTTCGGCCATGGGGGATGAGTTTACGAAAGCAGGTCATCGTGCCGAAAACTCCTGGCTCCACTTCAATGCTTTGACATAGAGGGAAGCAACTTGGCGATCATCGATCTTGAGACGAACTCCCTGTTCTGACACCCTATCCCATTCTCCTCTTTCGTAAGAGAGGACATATTGATAAACCTTTCCCAGGGCATTCTCTTCACCCAACAGAGCTTCTTTAATCTCTTCAAGAATGGGTAAATCCAGAAGGACATCGGAGAGAGGTCTCTCCAGTATCACATCCATCATTGAAAACAGTCCTGTCAGAAAGAGGTCATCTGAGCGATGAAGCAGTCCGGTCAATGGAGCGAGGGATTCGCAAAATTTGGCTCGAAAGATCGACTGGGTGACCACCACTTCGGGCTTATCCTCCCCAAGGGTGGCCAGGGTGATCAGGGTGACCCATTTTCTTATCTCCTTCTCTCCCAAAAGCAGGAGAGCCTGCTTGAGGGAAGAGATCTTCTGCCGCAGTCCAAAGAATGCCGAGTTAATATACCGGAGCAGTTTAAAGGAGATCGAAACCTCTCGTTTTATGATCTCCGATAATCTTCCGAAATCGAGGTCGGGACGCTGGATCTCCTGGAGCAAACTTAAATAATGGAGTTTAAATCCCGGAATATCTTTTCCCGCAATGATCTTGGGTTTACTGAAAAAATACCCCTGACAAAAAGCATAGCCCATCTCCTTTGCCTCTGTAAGCATCTCAAGCGTTTCAACCTTCTCCGCCAGAAAACGGATTCCCGTAGGAGCAAATCTTCTTACCAGATCGTTTCGAACCTCTCTTTCCGTCGATAGAAAATCGACTTTGATGAAGTCAGCCAGTTCTGTCAGTGGACGAAAACGATCTTCGTAAACAAAATCGTCCAGGGCGATGAGGTAACCCGCCTGTTTCAGTTTCTTACAGGCAGCCACCACCTCATCATCCGGTGGCACATGTTCAAGAATTTCGACGACCATCTGCTCTTTGGGGAGAAGAAACAGAAATTCCTTGACGAGAATGTCCCGGGAGATATTGATAAAGGCTCTCTTTCCTTCCGTTAAGGATTGAAGGTTATGAAGAAAGAAACTGTCTGAAATGACCTTCGAAGTGGCCTGATCGGGATCCGTATGGCGGAAGACATTGTCCAATCCGGATCGAAAGAGAAGCTCATAGCCAAAGGTTCTCTGCTTCATATCGAAGATGGGTTGCCGGGCGATGAAGGTGTCCATCTTCGTCTATCCCCACAGAATCAATCCCATAGAATAAGGATTGCTCAGCAGAGGGTGGAAAGGAAGGATGCGAATCCGATAACCAAAACGGCCTGCGCTCTGACAGGGAATTCCCCCGCGAAAGGTCGTGATGCTGCCATTCTGATGAACGGGTTCCATGGGAGAAAAGAAACGATTCAAAAATTCTGCTTTTGAATTGACAGGCCCCCAGTAAACCTCTACCGAAAGATCCTGTGGGGTTAAGCCAGATAGTCGAAGATCCACCTCTACAGGCAACGATTCTCCGAGCGTGACGCTTTTCCGCGCCTCGCTCCTTTTGGCCACAAACTCAAGGTGTGGCCAATGGATTTTCAATCGCTTCATCCAGGCAATCAACTCTTTAAGTCCTTTGAAATGCTCGGCCCGGATCTGATCCCATCGAAGAGAGGCGGGAATATAGAACTGATGCAAATAGTCCTGAACCATTCGATGGGAATTGAAATAAGCCGCCAGCGTCTTCATCGACTGCTTCATCATCCCGATCCATTCTCTTGGAAGATTATCCTTTCCCCGTTCGTAGAAGAGCGGAACGATCTCCTTCTCCAGGAGATCATAAGTGGCCAGACTTTCGATATGATCCTGACTCTCGTGGTCATCATATTCCTCCCCACTTCCGATGGCCCATCCCAGATTGGGACGATATCCTTCTACCCACCAGCCGTCCAGGATGCTCAGGTTGAGAGCCCCATTGGCAGCAGCCTTCATGCCGCTCGTCCCACATGCCTCAAGGGGGCGCCTGGGGTTGTTCAGCCAGACATCAGCGCCCTGCACCAGGTATCGCGCCACGTTAAGGTCATAATCTTCAATAAAAACGATCCGGTGTTTGAATTCCGGCTGTCGAGCTAAATGAATAATCTCTTTGATCATCTCCTTGCCGGGGTGATCCAGAGGATGAGCCTTACCGGCAAAGATGATCTGAACAGGTCTGTGAGGGTCATTCAAGATCTTTGCCAGCCGTCCAGGATCTCGCAGAATCAAATCGCCCCTTTTATAGGTAGCAAACCTTCTGGCAAACCCAATGGTGAGCGCCCTTGGGTCTAAGGCTTCAGAAGCCATCTGAATTTCTCCCTTTTTGGCACCCTGGTGGGTGAGTTGCTCAATCTGTCTCCTCCGGGCAAAACTGATCAAGCGTTCCCTCCTGCGCTCATGGGTCCTCCAGAGTTCTGAATCTGGAATGCGCTCTACCCGCTCCCAGATCTTTCGGTTATCGGGATCCTCTGCCCATCGTTTCCCCAGATAGCGATCGAGAAGTCCTGCCAAATCGCCTGAGATCCATGATGGGATATGGATGCCATTGGTGATCGCCTCAATCGGGATGTCCACCTCAGGAAGCTGGGGCCACAACCGACTCCACATCCGGCGAGAGACCGATTGATGGAGTTGACTGACCCCGTTCGTTCTCGCTGAATTCTTGATCGCCAGAACAGCCATATTGAGGTGACGGTCCACCCCCCTGGATCCCTGAATCCCAAGAGCCATGAAATCCTCCACAGAAAGACCCAGGGAGGAAATATACCTGCCCAATACCGTAGAAATCAGATCTCGATCGAAGAGATCAATGCCCGCCGGAACAGGAGTATGCGTCGTAAAGATATTATTCGCATAAACTGCCTCTCTTGCTTCTTCAAAAGAGAGACGGTCCTTCTCCATCAGGCACCGGATCCTTTCGACAATGGCGAAGGCAGAGTGACCCTCGTTCATATGAAACACTGAAGGGTTCACTCCCAATAAATTCAAAGCCCGAATGCCTCCGATGCCGAGCACCACCTCCTGCTTCAAACGCATCAGATTGTCCCCTCCGTAGAGGGCAGAGGTGATGTCCCGATCCTTCTCCTCATTTTCAACCGTATTGGTATCAAGCATCCAAAGGGGGACTCTTCCCACTTGAATGCGCCAGACCCGAACCTTCACCATCCGATCTTCAATCTCCACAGAAAGCGTAAGAGGTTCTCCCTTTTGATTCCTTTCAAGTGCAACCGGCAAGATGTGGAAATCATTGTCCGGATAGGTCTCAAGTTGCCATCCATCCGCATTCAAATACTGACGGAAGTAGCCTTTCTGGTAGAGCAAACCTATCCCAACCATAGGGATACAGAGATCGCTGGCTGATTTGAGATGGTCACCCGATAAGACGCCGAGTCCACCGGAGTAGATGGGAAGACAATCCGTCAGCCCATACTCTGCTGAAAAATAAGCGACTGTAAACTCAACGGGAGTCTCTAACCCAAAATGATAAAGCTTTCTCTCTTTGTAATAATGACGGAATTCCTGGTAGATGCGATCCATTTCGATGAGAAATCCGTCGTCGTGAAGAAGTTCTTCAATTCGTTCCTTTCCAAGACGGCTAAGTATGGCAACGGGGTTATGCCCTGTCTCCTCCCAGAGGTTTAAATCGATCGATCGGAAAAGATCGATCGCCTCCAGATTCCAGCAAAACCAGAGGTTTTTGGCTAGCTCTTGAAGTGGTTTTAAACGTTCTGGAATTTGTGGAATCACTGTAAAAAGAGTAATCTCTTTCATGAAAAACCCCTTTCTTTTCAGAAATCGTTATAGGGAAACCGAAAGGTTTCTCAATCCTCCATTCTGTCTGAGAGGCTGTTTTTGGAAAGAAAGAGGCGAGAGAGGATCCATCTGGAAAATACTATGGATATCAAGAATGAGTCCTGCTTTCCCGTCACCCAGGATCGTTGCTCCTGCCACTCCCTTCAGGTCCTTCAATTTCTCCCCCAAATTTTTAATGACCACCTCCTGCTTTCCAAGCAGGTCATCTACCATGAGGCACTTCTGGGTCCCTTCATTCTCGGCCACAATGACCAGCGTCTCCCAGGGGTTCTGTTTTCGACTGGTCACCCCAAGAAGCTGATCCAGTCGGACCAGCGGGAGAAAATTCTCTCTCACTTTGACCAATTCTCCTTTATGGTGGATGGAAAAGATATCCTCTTTTCTGGGTTGAAGCGTCTCTTTGATAAAGACGGTAGGAATGATGTATCGTTCCTCACCAACTCGAACCACAATGCCATCCATGATGGCTAATGTGAGCGGAACGCGTATGACAAAACGAGTCCCGCTGCCTTCGTGCGAAAAGATTTCAATCTTCCCTCTCAAGGTCTCAATGGCTTTCTTCACCACGTCCATTCCGACTCCCCTGCCCGAAATGTCAGTAATCTGGTCTGCCGTTGAAAATCCAGGTTCAAAGATCAGTTGATCGATCTGATAATCCGTCAAAGCCATCTCAGAAATGATTCCCCTCTCCCTGGCTTTTTTCAAAATCTTTGCCCGATTGAGCCCCTGTCCATCATCTTCAATCTCAATCACCACATTGCCTCCCTTTTGATAGGCCCTGAGAAAGATCGTTCCGGATTCTGACTTTCCCCTTCGCCGTCTCTCCTCCCCCGACTCGATGCCGTGATCCATGGCGTTGCGGATCATATGGACCAATGGATCATAGAGGCTGTCCACCATATTCCGGTCGATCTCCGTCTCCTCCCCGGACATCACCAGTTCCACCGACTTACCGGATTTTTTCCCTAAATCTCTGACAAGACGCACCATCTTTTGGAAGGTCTGCCGGATAGGAACCATACGCAAAGACATGGAAATTTTCTGGAGATCGGCTGTAATTCTTTTTAACTGGGAAAAGTCTCTGACCAACTTCTGGTCCCTCTGGGACAGGAAAAAGGGGTTCTGCTCGACCAGGGACTGGGCAATAACCAGCTCTCCGATCAGATCGACCAAATTATCCAGCTTTTCAGTATCGACCTTCACAAAAGCCTCACGAAATTGAGAAACCATCTGCTTTTGTTCTCTCAGGGCATCGAGGATTTGTTTGGGTTTCGCTTTATGCTCTTTAATCAGGATTTCACCCAATTTTAAATTCTCTCCTCCTGCTTCCTGTTCCTGTAAGGCTTTTGAAATCTCTTCAGGGGAGACAACACCTTTGGAGCTCAGGATTTCACCGAGACGAGGGGGGTTGGGTAGGACCGCTTCGTCATCGGTCTCCCTTTCATTCCTTTCTTGACCCAATTGGTCATGGAGCATGCTGCTCTTCTTGAGAACATCAATTCTTTTCAGATGAGGTTCCAGATCACGGGCTGCATATTCCGTCCTCCCCGATTCGATATGTCCCCTTAATTCGAGAATCATCTGTTTCAGGAGATCGACCGATTCGAGGATAAAATCGATGATCTCTCGGGTTATATGGAGTTTGCCATTTCTTGCTTCATCAAGCAAGGACTCCATGGCATGAGAAAATGTCTGGATGTCATGAAGATTCAAAAATCCCGAAACGCCTTTGATCGTGTGGAAGGGTCGAAAGATCGAATTGATATATTCTTTGTGGTCTGGAAACTGTTCAAGGTTAATCAAATTGAGCTCAATCGACCCCAGATGCTCCAGGGCTTCCGAAATAAAGTCCTTATAAAGATCGATATCCTGATCCGTGAAGCGACAGGAAGGGGTGTTCTGGTTTGTTCCCTGTTGTGACTCCGGGGCTTTATCCAATAATCCTTTTTCTCCGGTTATCGAACTCCATCTTTTCCAGAACCCTTCTTCTTCAGAGGAGATGGGGGTCTCCGGGAAGGTTATCCGATGCTGGATAAGCTTCACCCCTGTTCTCATTAGATTAATACTTTCCTGAAGATCCGGGCATTCGTTCAGAATGATCTTCTCAACGATCTTCCGAACGGCTTGGGCCAGAGTTCGGAGGGAAGAATGTTCCTTTTCACCAATGATCTTTTCAATCTGTTCCAGTTGGTTGAGGATATCGCCCAGACCCATAAGATCGTCTGCCTCGACCACCATACTTTGAAGCGCGAGATTGTCGATCAAATGCATCAGTTCCGTCTGATCCTGTCCCATAAAGCACCTCGTTTGCTGTTCCACCCCATGTAAGCCATCATGCATCAACAGGGCACAGATATTCCATTTGGGCCTTCTTGATGAATCTTTTTAAGTTTCTATTACATTTTTTGTTGATGCTCCTTTTTTTCCGCATTTTCACTCTATTTATCGGGTCAAAGGCCATTTTCCTTAAATGTTATTAAAGTTAGTCCGAATTAGAGCCGATGAGTAATAAGAAAAGAACATTAGGCTGATGTATATGATTACCGTAACCCGGCTCAATCACACTCCGATAGTGGTCAACCCCGATCTGATCGTTTTTATTGAAGAAACGCCGGATACCATTATTACGCTTTCCAATGGAGAAAAGATTACCGTTCAGGAAACGGTGATGGAAGTGATTCAGAAGGTCCTTAATTACAAGAGATGTATCTTTAATCCTTCGATTCCGATTGAATAGTAGGACGAATAACGTCACCTAAAGACGAAATGGGATTTCTTACCCTAACCTGAACCCAATGCTTTCAGATTAGGAAAGCCTGAGACCATCGATGGATAAAGCAACTTTAATTGGATTGATCCTTGGTATCGGGGCTGTTCTGGGAGGTCAAGCCCTTGAGGGTGGACATATCGGTTCCATCATGCAGATGACCGCGGCGATCATTGTCCTGGGAGGCACCTTCGGCGCTGTCTTTGTCAGTTTCCCCTTTGATGGCGTCATGGATGCTTTTAAAGGCGTCAAAAAGGCGCTCAAAGAACCCGCCCATGATCCCCGCCAGCTCATCACCCAGATTACCACCTATGCCAATAAAGCAAGAAAAGAAGGGATTCTCTCTCTTGAAAAAGAGATCAAGAATATCGACGACCCCTTTCTGAAAAAAGCGCTCACCATGGCAGTAGATGGTATTGAACCCCACGCCATCCGAGAGGCGATGGAGACGGAATTGGGTTATCTCGACGAACATGGAAAGGTGGGTTCCAAGGTCTTTAAGGCAGCAGGAGGATATGCCCCCACCATAGGCATTCTGGGTGCTGTATTAGGATTGATCCATGTCATGGAAAACCTCAATGACCCTTCTAAACTCGGATCAGGCATTGCCACTGCCTTTGTCGCCACCGTCTATGGAGTGGGCTCAGCCAATCTTCTCTTTCTGCCCATTGCCAGTAAATTGGAACTCCGTCACCGGCATGAGATGATTTTGAAGGAACTGACTCTGGAAGGAGTGGTGGCTGTCTCCACAGGTGAAAACCCGAGGTTAATTGAAGAAAAATTGAATGCCTTTTTGACAGAGAAACAGAAAAATCTCATTTCCTCAGAATCGAAGCAATAGGACAGGAGGAACAAACCCAAACAATGTCTAAAAAGAAAAAACATCACGAAGAGGAACATGAAAATCATGAGAGATGGCTCGTCTCCTATGCCGACTTTATCACCCTCCTTTTCGCCTTCTTTGTCACCATGTATTCCGTATCCAGGGTGGATGGGAAGAAGATGGGATCCGCAGTTGAATCCCTTCAAAGAGCGCTGGGATCGGTCATGCCGATTCAAATGACTCAGAAAGAGCCTGGCGTTTTCCCCGATCGGCTTGTTCCCATCCAGTTTAGTATTACTCCCATCGAAGGGAAAGCCTATTCCGCAGATGGACGGGCTCTGATCAAGATGGCTGAAGACATTAAGAAGGGGATGGAAGAGATAGCGAAGGGACAGGTTCCAAAACAGAGCTCCAGTTTCGCTCACCAGATCAAATTTATTCTTGAAAAAAGGGGCTTGGTCATCCGCATCTCAGAGCATATCTTCTTCAAATCAGGAGAGGCCAGTATTCGGCCTGAGATGGAACCAATCCTCAATGTTCTGGGTCAAACGCTTGAAAAGATCCCCAATCCCATCCGGATCGAAGGCCATACCGATAACGTTCCCATTAACACCGCCCGATTTCCCTCCAACTGGGAACTTTCTACGGCAAGGGCGACCACGATTGTCCGATACCTTCTCGAGCATTTTCAATTTGATCCGGACAGACTCTCTGCCACAGGATATGCGGAATACAGGCCGGTCGATACGAATAGCACTCCCGAAGGAAGGATGCAAAATCGGAGGGTCGATTTTGTCATTCTGAGTCGCCAGGAGATGGAATCCGAACCTCAGAAGGAATCCCTTCAAGAACCCAAAAACCCGATTTAAATCTCCAGGGGCGAATCCATAGAAGGAGGAGTTAAAGGAATCCTGACGGAGAAGAGCGTCTCACCCTCCTTAAAATGAGGCTCAACCGTCGCTCGATAGGGGGTGAGGAGGTGACGGGTCATAAATAATCCCAATCCATAATGCCCCCCATTCTTGGTGGTAAAGAAGGGCTCAAAGAGACGATGCCGGAGTTCCCTGGGAAGGCCACAACCGGTGTCTGAAATCACCACCTGGATATGATCATGCCCCCCTCGGGTGGTTAATGTCAATTGTTTCTGGGGGGCTGACTCCATCGCTTCCACCGCATTTTCGATCAGGTTGAAAAGGGATTCGCCCAAATCTACCTCATCACCTTGAAGTAACGGCAACCGGCTGGAAAAGTGCTTCTTCACCGTAATGTGATGCTTAAAAAAGAGGTGATGGTGAAAGAGCAGGAGTCCCTTTTCAAGCACTTCATTGAGATGGATCTTTTGGGGAGGCTGGGCTTCATCGGAAGGCCTTTCAAAGGGTAACCCTTCCAGGAGAGTCTTGAGCTTCTCTACCTGAAGCAGACACTGCTCCATTTTTTTCTGAACAGCGGAAACATCCTTTAACTCCTTTCCGGAGATCATCTTCTGAATTAATTCTATCTGGATGGAAAGGATCTGGATCGATCCATTTATGTTGTGGACAATCCCCTTCACAAGGGAACCGATTCTGGAATATCGAGAACGATCTCTGAGGTAGGCAAGCAGTTTGTCAAAATGTTCAAGAAAACTCGGATCAACCATCTATTTGAAGGATCACTGGAATAACTGCCGTTTCATGCTTCCCTTTATAACTCAACCTTCCTTTTCTGTCAAACGGACTGATCACCCCGACGCAATCCTTCCTTATCTCTCCGTGAGCTTCTTGAGAAGGATATTCTTGAAGGTTGAAAATTCTTCTTCGGTGATTGATCTCTCCCTTTTCAAGTTAGCCAGTTGCTGAAGGGTCTCCAGAACTTTTTCCTCTTCCCTCCTCCTGTTTAAGTCAGCACCTTCATCAAAGGGATGGACCGATTGAAGAAACAGATCGATTTCCGGTGATTTCTTCTCTCTAAACATCATCCAGCAGAGATGGATGACTTGATTTAAATAGTGATCCCAGGTCTCTCTCAACCGGGCCAGTTCTTCCTTCGTCTCCTTGAGCATTCGAAGAAGATCTCGATTCTCCCGAACAAGCAGGACCTTTTCGCAAGCATTCTGAATCAGAACCTCCAGTTCGTCCAGTTTGAAAGGCTTGCGAATATAATCATAGGCCCCTCCCCGGATGGCTTGAAGGGCAGAATCGAGAGAGGCATACCCTGTCATCAGGATGACAATCCCATCTGGATGGTGCTGTTTGACTTCATAGAGGAGTTGAATGCCATCCACCTCTGGCATCACCAGGTCTGAAAGAAGAAGATCGAAGGTATCTCTTGTAAGAGCCTCCAGGACTTCCCTTCCGTTTTGAAAGGATTGGACCACCCTGTTTTCCCTGGACAAAAAACTCCTGAGCATCTCACGAAATTCTTCTTCGTCTTCAGCAATCCAGATACGAATATTCTGGCCTGGGTCTGAGGTCATTTTTTATTTCCGTTCGAACTAAACCTTACCGTTGCCTAGAAAATAAGGGTTTCGTCTGACGGCAACGGTAATCCCGCATTTTGCGGGACCCGTATCGTCTATCAAAGGCTACATCGCTCGTGTTTAATTCATTTAAACGTAACCGTTACCGAATGACGAAACGGGCTTCGTAGCCGTAACCCTAACCCTCGGAGTATTTTCATCCTTCGAGGGTGACGAACCCGTCATGATAGATTGCCTTAAAATTTATATGAAAAAGAGGATAGGGTGATTATCTTCGTATATCTAAAAACCTCGGGGAATGATCCAGCCCCCGCATATAACTCCGGGCGGTCTTCACCTCCTGCGCCAGTCTTTCCCTTTCAGATTGAACGCCGTTCCGTCGGAGGGCCATTTGCTGCTGGCACTCGTGGTCGATCTGCTTCACCACGTTGAGAACCTCTTCCATTTCCCTGAATCCAATAAGGATCTCTTGACGGATCGATTCCGGCCATTCACCTGTAGAAAAGGAAGGAAATCCGAAGGCCTGCCTGGTGTCATCGTCCAACCGGTTGATCCGTCCGATCAGCTCCTGACGCATTTCTATCCACCGAAGGATTTCTTCTAAATCAGATTGATGAAGGCTTTTTCGCATCGACTCAGAAAGGGCAAGATAGTCCTTCAGGGCCTTCTTCTTCTCTGCCAAGTACTGTCGAAATCGTTCTATCTCCATACCCTTTACCGCGGCAGCAAGCCTTCCTGCCTGTTAGAGAGAAAGAGGTCTTCTGTTTTCGATGCGAGAGGGGGTTCACTCAGGGGTCGATTCAACGCTTCTTCCCAGGCTGACTTCAACTGTCCCAGCATGGTCGCGACCTCTTGAAACCCCTTTCCATTTCGTTGATGATCGCTTTTCAAAATATGACTGATCATAAATCCGTAAAGACGATCCAGTTGTTTGGCAATCTCGCCCCCTCGCTCAAAGTCGAGGGCTTCTCTCAAATGGTTGAGGAGGTCCAGTGCCTTCTGAACCGCTCTGCCTTTGGCTGCATAATCCTTCAAAAGGTATCTGTTTTGGGCCTCCTCAAGACTCCGGATCGCTTCTTCGTAACAAAGAACGATCAAGCGCTTCGGGTCTGCGGTTAAAATTTGCGATTTTTGATAGGCTTGATATCCCAATCCGATCATTTCCATCCAATCTCCTTTTTCGACGATTCTTCAGGAAAGGGTTTTCACCTCTTTTAAAGAGAGAGTTGGTCTTACTGATGCCACCAACCCATGTTAAGACTGCGAATCTGGTTTGTAAGCCAGCCCGACTGACTCTGCAAGGTGCTCAGGGCTGTCTCCATGGCAACGAACTGCCGCTCCAGCTCCGCCATCTTCCGATCGATGCGTAATTCCGTCTGGGAAATGTCCTGCTCCATCCTCTGAATCGTTTTCTCGATCCCCTTGGTTTTACTGGAGATCACTCCACCAAGAGAATCGGTGACCTGATGAAGCAAACGAGTAAGCCGTTCGGCGAAACCAAAACTTAAATGGAAAGTCCCGATGTCCCCTGTCTCCTGTCCGGAGTAACGAACGGTTAAACCTTTGGCATCACCGGAAATCCCTGTTAAATACTCTCCATCTCCAGAGGCATCCCCTGATTCATTAAAATAACCCTCAACAGGGTTCAGTCCTGTTATGTGAACGGAGTAGGAACCCTCACGGGTCTCCTGAGTGTGATACACATAGGCTAACTGGGGGTGGGTTGATGTCCAGGCAACGGAGAATAGCCTCCTGATATCTTCAAAGTTGGTCTCCAGGTAGCCCTGAAGTTTTGCCTCGTCAATCTTCAGTCTTCCCTGTCGATCCAGATTGATGCCAATCAACCCCAGGGTGGAAAAACCATCTTGAGCCCCCGTAACCTGACTTAAAACCAGTTGGGAGAGATTCGACCGAATCGATCTCAACGTACTGTCTCCAAAGAGGGGACCACCTGTTTTCTCTCTCTCTTGATCATAGGTAAATTGGCTATAAATGGCCTCCAGGACCTCATTAAAAGCCTGGATCAGGTCTCTGATCCGATCCATCATTGCTGCATCATCCCTTTTGACCTGGAGGGTCACAGTGGTGTCGGGCCTGGCCTGTTTAAGGTGAAGGGTTACCCCCTGAATGACATCTGTCACCAGATTGGAAGGATAGGTCAGAGGAATACCGTCGATCGATAATAGGGCATCTGCCCCTGGCTGAATCTGTGTCAATCCAAGGGATTCAATGACCTCTCCCTCCTCCTCCAGATTCATTCCTTCAGATCCTTCTCTCTCGCTGGTCAGAACGAGCCGATATCCTTCCGTCCCAAAATGAATGAGAGCAGCAGAAACACCTGACGGATTGGCTCCGGTATTGACTGCATTGATCTTATTCCGAATGCTTAAAAGGGTATCGGTTGAAGAAATCTGAACCCGTTGGCCATTGATGAGAAGATCTCCTGAAATATCTAAGGGGGTCGTGGGGCTTGAAAATCCCATAGAGGACCATTTCTCAGCCTTTGCCAATTGATGAACCACCATCTCATAAATTCCCGAAGAGGCATCCTCTCCTGGGGTGGCGGAAAGGATCTCTTCTGCCTGGATGGAACTGCTGGAAGTGAGGACACTTTTGAATAGATGAAAACTTTGATACGAATGGAGCATCTCTGCTTTGGACTTCAGAGAAAGGAGTTTCTTATTGATTCCCTGCCAGGCGTTCACTTTCTCCTGGTACTCCTTCTTCTTCTGAGTCATCAGGTCAATCTTTTTCGTCTCGAGTTTTCTGATCTGATCAATGATCTCTCGCCAATCCAACCCGCTGGCAAGGCCACTGACTGCACCGGTTGCAACCATTTGAACCTCCGGCTCCATTTTAGAAAGGTCATTCTCATCCTGAGGAGCATCAATTTGATTTCGATCAAAATGACGTGATAGAAGGGATGTAATGAGCGCATGGTGCTTATAATTTCGAATTGATTAAGATTCCGATACTTTCCCCTATCCTGGAAGAAATGGACAGAATTGCTTCAGGAGGAATCTGTCGGATGACCTTACCGTTTCCATCAAGAACCTTGATGATCACCATTCCCGCTTCCCGGTCCGGAATGAATTTGAGATGATAATCGATCTGTTCCATGATCTGGTTAAGATTCTCAACCAAATGCTCGATGCTCTTTTCGTAGGCGATCGATATCTCTCTGATGGATTCAGTGGTAAGGTGTTCCCCTCGTTTTGTCTGAGAAGTCTTCTCAACAGGTTTTTCAGAAGGATCTGGAGCCCCTGGCTGAAGGGATGGCGCCTTGAGAACGGGAATTTCCATAGGAACCCTCTTGGCTATCACCTTAAAAAAGAGGGAGAGGAAGAGGATGCTCCCTCCCCCTCTCCCAAAGCACGATCATGTTTAACGACCCCCAAGTAAGGCAAGAATACTCTGGGGTGCCATGTTGGCTTGGGCAAGCATGGCTGTGCCTGCCTGGAGCAGAATCTGGTTCTTCGTGAAATTGATCATTTCAAAAGCCATATCCACATCCCGAATCGTTGATTCGGAGGCCGCGATATTCTCAATCGAAATTGCCAGGTTGGCTGAAGCAAATTCCAATCGGCTCTGTGCCGCACCGATCTGGCCCGCGACTTCATTGACTCGGTCAAGTGCCGTATCGAGGGCAGCAATACCCGCTTGGGCACTGGCAACGCTGGCAACGCTGAAGGTATTTAACCCGAGATCGCTCGACAGCAATCCCCGTGTCGTCGATATGGTAATACGGTCTTCCGCTGCCGTATTGCCTGATCCGATCTGGAAGGTGAAACTGGTGCCTGTGCTGATCATTGCTGTATTGCCATATCTCGTATCATTGGCAATCCGGTCAATTTCCGTCAACAATGCAGAGGCTTCCGCATTGAGCTGTGTGCGGCCATTGGCATCCGTATTATCGGAGGCCGCCAGTGTTGCCAGCTCCTTCAACCGCTCGACGATTGTCTCGATCTTCTGGACTCCTCCCTCTGCAAGCTGCAACATGGCAGTAGCCTGGGAAACGTTCTGCTGGGCCATTCGAAGACCTCTCACTTCCATCCTGAACTTGTTGGCGATGCCAAGTCCAGCTACATCATCTTTGGCTTTATTAATCCGGAATCCGGATGAGAGCCTCTCCATGGAGACCGAAAGCCTTGCATCTGTGTCAGCAAGCTGACGATGTGCATTTAATGCCGCAATATTGGTATTGATTCGAAGTGCCATAGTGTCTTCCTCCTTGAAAGATTTGTTTCCGGGCTTCCCTGCCCGGATGGTTTAAGGTTTCATGTCGAAGGTTGAGGACTAAAATCAACTTTAAACTTCCAACTAACTTTTCTCCCCTCCTTTCCTCTGAAATAAAGTCCGGACTTCTTTCACTTTATTTATCGTCAGGAAGGAGAAGAAACTTAAATTTTATGCATCAGAAGCGATGACGTCTAAGAGTCTTTGTGTTTCCTCTTCCCGCGTGAAGGGAATTCCATGGAAAGATAGGCCTTCCTCAATCTTGCCAAAAGCCCATTCGAGCCTTCCCTGACCGGTTGCTTCTTCGACCAGCCTTTTCAGGCGCGAGGGGGTAGGATTTAGGAGAAAACAGAGATAAAACGCCATCAAAGCAAGAGGGCCTTGTCCCCTTTCAAGAAGAGATTTACCCATCTGTTCATAGAGATCGCTCATTTCATCGAGGCTTTCGACAATAAAATGACGGGGAAGATCGAGGCATTTGAGCAATTCGTTACACTGCTCAGCAAGACCATCTGGATCAAGGGAACGAAAAAAGATTTCGCTCAGCACCAACCTCACATCAATCAGATCCGGCTTGAGGGAGAGAGCTCGATGAAAACAGTCCCTTGCCCGGAGGTCTTCCTTCTGCTGATGGTAGAGGTGTCCGAGATTCGTGAGCGCCTCCAATCGCATTGGATTGAATGCCAGAGCCTTTTCAAAGGCGGCCTTGCCATTTTCCACCTGTCCTGCCTTCCACAAGGCAAGGCCCAAATTGGTATAAGTGGTATCGGATACGCTTCCCTCCTCAATCGCACGTTGATAAAGGATGGCAGCTTCATCAAACTGACCCTTCTGGAGGCATCGGCGCCCCAGTTCTTCTAAACATTTCGTATGGGTTCGGGGTTGGGACATGAATTGAGAAAGCATTTTGTTGGCAAGGTCTGGCTCTCCCTTTTTTAGGTAACTCAACCACAGAACATAATAAGGATAGTGGCGGAGCCAGTCGGCATTGACAGGGATGAGTCCCACCTGATAGGACCCCTGAAGAAAAAAAGCCATCTCACGAATGGCACCATCAAAGTTTCCCATCCGGTAAAACAGGTCTCCTCTGTAAAAATGGATAAGGGAATCCTTATGGTTCCATTCCTCCAATCTGTTCAAGAGGCAGAGGGCTTCTTCGAAATCTTCTATTTCCATACACCATTGGGCCATGAGAAGTGTAGCATCGAAAAAGAAATGCCTCTCTTTCTCTCTCGTCTGTGGATGGTCAACCACCTTCCTCATATGTTCGACAGCGCTTTTGAATCGGCTGATCCCCGCGAGGGTTCTTGCCGCCTGAAAATGGAGAAAGAGGTTATCGGGATCGGCTTCCAATGCCCTTTCAATGATTCTTAAATTTCTCAGGGATTTTTGGGCGACCTCTTCAGGAGCATGGTATCCCTGATGGCAAATCCGGATATCCGTGTGGATCATTTTGATCCCGAGGGATTGGAGTCGGTGATGTATCTGCTCGTGAATTCGACCCTCAAAGAACGCACCCTTCCGCCTTGGAAAGATTCGCAACTGTTGAAAGAGGGTCTCTCCATCCACAAGCGATAGATTGCTGACCATCAAAAAATAAGCCTCGTCCTTCGCTTTGGGAAATGCTGCTTTGAGCTGACCGATCTTTTTGACATCCTCCGATGCGATTCGATCATCCGCATCGAGCCATAGAATGTAATCTCCGGTGGCATGTCGGATCGACTCATTTCTCGCTGCACTGAAATCGTCACACCATGGAAAATCAAAAACCTTTGCTCCCAAACGTTTCGCCACCTCCTGGGTCGAATCGGTCGATCCCGTATCGATGATGACGATCTCATCAAGGACAGATTTCAGGGGTTGTATGCAGGGATCGAGGTTCTGCGCCTCGTTTTTAACAATCATGCAGAGGGAAAGACAATTTGACGAAGAGGTCAAAGGGATACCCTCCTTTCTGATGCTCTCACATGGAGACGCTTCAGCTCTTCAAGGATCTCTCTGACCAGACTCTGGCTGCCATCGATTTCAAGGGATCGGACATACAAAGATTCTGCTGTCTGAAGATCTCCCAGTTGGACATAACAGTTTGCCATTGCGTTCAGGATACGCGTTTCCCCTGGCCTGAGTTCCATTGCCTTTTTAAACCATAGAAGGGCTGTCTGATAATCTTTTTGAAAAAGAAAACAATTTCCAAGATTCTCAATCGCCTCGATATGCTCGGGTTTTTTATCGAGCACTTTTGTAAAAAAGGAGATGGCTTCTTCAATCCTTCCTTCGGAAAAAGCGACCACTCCAAGGTTGTTGATCAGTTCGATATTCTCAGCCCCCCGTTCAAAAAGACTATTAAAAACCATCTTTGCCCCTTCAAGGTCCCCTCCGTTGAAAAGGGCTTCCCCCTGGGAAAGGGAATATTCCTCTGGGCTGAGTGGCCAATAATGGCGCATGGGGTCAAATTCCTTTCTGGTCACCTGTGAAAGATCATAGGAGGCTCCATACGCAACTTCTTCTGGAATGCCCCATTTTCTCTTAAAGAGGCTCCAGTTTCTTTCAAGACTTCCCTGGTAATCGATCTTTTCTCCGATAAAGGTGCGACTGCCGAAGTGGTGGACAAAGCAGTCCTCGGCAATCCAGGACTCAAATCCGGCGAGTGTGGCTCTGAGGCTGAAATCGTCATCCTCAAAATTGCCAAGGCCAAACCTCGGGTCGAACCCTCCAATCTTTTCAATCACAGAACGCTTGATCAACATGCAGAATCCAACCACTCTCCAGAAGGGCCTGGCTTTTCCGGCGTATCTCCTTGCCATCTCCTCTGCAAATCGATTCAGACCGAATAGAGTTCGCTGATCATAGTCAACCTCCTTGACCAGTTGGGGCCCGGAGACATAATTGGACACAGGGCCCACGATTCCAATTTCTGCCTTCCTTTCAGCCACACTTAAGAGTCGTCTCAACCACTCCGGAGTGACGACAATGTCATTGTTCATAATGAGGAGGTAATTACCCTTAGCAGCAGAAATCCCCTGATTATTTCCAGCAGCAAAACCCAAATTATTTTCGTTCAGAATAAGCTTGAATCTTTGACACATCAATTGCTTTTCAATTTTCTTTTTCTTCTTGTGGCTCTTTTTTTCAAATTTCTTTTCCAGTATCTCCCCCTCTACTCCAGCACGAATTTTCCATCCTCCTATAGACCTTCTTCCCTCAGTTAATTCGCGTAGATATTTTGGAGTCTCGTCTGTAGAGGCATTATCAACCATGATTAACTCGAATGGTACATCAGTTTGTTTAAAAAGGCTTTCTAAACACTTTTGGGTATACTCCAGTTGATTGTGAGTTAAAATGATTATGGAAACGAGGTTTTCTGCTTTAATGAAAGAATATGTATTATCAAGGATCTCTTTTATTCTTTTCTTCACTATCTCGGGCGTCCAATTAGTTTCCACTTTCTTCTTCCCATTCAGGGATAATTTATTCCATAGATCTCGGTCACGGTATAACTCGACAACCTTTTTAGAAAATTCTTCTTTGGAATCTGCAATTAAAGCATCCTGCCCATCTATGAGCCCCATCCCTTTTGCTCCAATAGAGGTGGTGACCACAGGGAGTCCCCACGAAAGGGCTTCACCGATCTTGCCCTTCATACCGGCTCCATAACGTAATGGATTGACAGAAATGCGCGCCTTTTTGAGGAAGGGAGTTAGGTCCTCGACGTAACCCGTTACCATAACTCTATCAGAAGCAAGCGCTTTAACATCATCCGGGGGATTATTCCCGACCACATAGAGTTTAATATCGGGCAAATGGCTTCTGACCAGAGGGTAAATCTCTTTACAAAAAAAGTGGATGGCATCCCTATTAGGAGGATGATTAAAATTGCCAACAAAGAGAAGATCTTCCGTGTCTTCGAATCGCTTTACGAAATCGACTTTTTCGTGTACATTTGGGATGATATCAATGGGTATCCCACCTACAAGACCTTCAATAGCCTTTTTATCATTACCGGTAACCACCCAAAGCCGATCAGCTTTCTTGTAAATAGCCATCTCCCTGCTTTTATTGGCTAAGGCCCTCCCCCTTAGCTCAGGGCTCCCTTTCAATTCTGCTTCGCGAATTTCACGGACAAAATGGATGTCCACTGTATCCACAATGATTTTCGTTAAGGGCGAATAACGCCGAATAAGGGGCAGATAATACTCAGCTAAATACCAAAAATCGATGAGGGCATAATCAAATTTCCTTTCCTTAAAAAGAAGCTCATAATGAATGGGGCGCTTATGATCCATTCTATAGCCCGCGGCCTTCATCGCCTGGACATCCCAGGCATACACTTCAATGCCCATTTTCTCTAAAATGGGTCGATATCGATCTTCCATTGAACCATTTCTGGCAATAAAGGTAATGTGATATCCCAACTGCCTGTAAATTTTTAGAAGCTGAAACAATCGCAAAGATCCTGAGGCGCGATCAAAAAAGGGAAGAAAAGGATCTATGACGAGGATGTTTTTCCTAATCCCTCTATGGGATGCTTTAATCACATTCTGGGGGGCGTTCGGGAACTGATTCTTGAGCTCTTCTGCCCACTTTTCAACAAATTTCTGCCGGTTGACAATCTGGTATTTCTTATAACCTGATTGCGGATCAATCCCTGCTGTCTTCCCCTCATGATGAATGACTATGCTATGGGGATGATAGTAGACTTTAAAGCCTCTTTTACGAATCTCAAAACAGAGATCTGTATCTTCATAATAGGCCGGGGCATACCGGTGATCAAAACCTCCTATC
>FWPV01001207.1_pt1 | contig 73795 bp, 70 predicted proteins | sample 2228371 | NCBI WGS metagenome assembly FWPV01 (sample SAMEA103939776, study PRJEB20133) | metagenome
ACCTTGCGAGGCTGGCACTGGTTGGCTTTCTCGATTCTGATGACGGCGAAAACTGTGGAGCTTTTACGAACAGCTAGTTAGCAGGCTCTAATAGCGTTGAGGGGGCCCAGGGTGTTCACCTCGCGCCAGGTCAGACACAACGCGCGGCCCTGACCCGCCTCGAGCCAGGCATCACCCAGCACCCCCGCACACAGCACCGTGGACGAGACCCCATCCCGCAGGAGCCCCACCAGGCCCAAAGCCTCCACCGCCGCCTGAAGCAACCGACCTGGAGGGCGGTCAGAATCAAAAAAGTGGGCATCGCCGGTGAGCTGGGCTCCCAGTACACTGCTGCGCCAGGGCTGCTGCTCGAGCAAGCCCAAGGCTTTACTGATGGTCTGGACGAAGGATAGATCGGCACCCTCCCGCAGTAGCTGTCTCAGCAGGCCCGCCCCGGCCTCTTCCCTGCTGAGCACCTCCCGCCAGCCTGGGTGCGCGACCTGCCCCAGCAGCTCGGCCCACTGTCGGGCCTCCTGTTCGCGCAGCACCCGCCGGGGCAGGATGGGGCCGCCCTGGAGCGTCTCCAGTACAGCAACCAAACCCGTCTGGTAGCGGCTGCGCTGGAGGGCTTCGTCCAGAAGCTGAAGGTCGAGGGTTCGGTGGGTCTGGCCGGTCAGGCGTTGCAGGGCCTCAAGTTCTGCGGGGCTGAGGGCAGGCTGGCTACGGCCCAGCTTGCCATCGCGGCGGTAGCGCTCGAGGGCCAGGTTCAAAACCCGCTCCAAGCCTACCTGTTTCAGGGCTTGCAGCACCTCGGTGGGGCTCATAAAAGTACAGGGGCCTCCCTGACCCTTGTGCCGTCCCAGACAAAGGCCAGGCTGCTGACCCCATCGCCTTTTTCGGTGCTGACCCGAAAAAGCTGGTAGGTAACCGCAGCGCTGAGGGCAGTGGAAAGGTCTACCCGGCGCTCGCTGGTAGCAATCCAGCAGAGCTCCAGGGCGCTCATGATGCGGTACAGGGCAGCGATGTTGACCGCATCCATGCCTGCAAAAGCCTCGTCAATCCCTACCAACCGGGGCACCCTGCGCCCCAGCGCATCGAAACGCGCCCCCAAGGCCGCAAACAGGAAGGTGTACAGCACCGCCGAACGCTCTCCGCCGCTGCGGGTAAGGAAAACCCGGTCGCTGAGCTCGCGGCGCCGGCGGGCTTCGTTCTGCCCCACCTCGCTAAAAAAGCGAAAGCCGTACCACTCGCGGTAGTCCAGGGCCTGCTCGAGCTGCTGGTTGAAAGAGCGTTCGGGGTCGGGGTTCTCGCGCAGTCGCTGGATTAGGTGGCGAATCTCCTGCCGCACCCCGCGCCACCAGTGCTCGGGCTGATGGGCCGGGTCTATGCGTCCGTCCACCAGGGCGGCCAGACCGGAAGGCTCGCGGCGGTACATCTCCAGATCGAGCCGCTCGCCATGAAACTCCAGGCTTCGGAGGATACCCTGGGTCTGCTTGACCCAGGTCTGGGCCTCGCGTAGCCGCCGATCCAGCTCCTCGACCAGCTCGTAGACCAGTTCCTCGCGAAACACCCGGGCCTCCTCGTCGGAAAGGAGCCGCTGGGCAGCCTCGAGCTCGCCCGCCAGGTGTTCCAGCAGCTCGTCCGGCAGCGCCGCCTGACCTTCCAGGTTGAAACGCACCCCCTCGTTCACCCCAAAGCGCGGCTGGTAGTTGTCGGGGGCCTCGAGATGGTGACGGAACTGGTCGAACTGCTGGGAGAGGCGTTCAAAGGCCTGGTTGCTCTCTTCTTCCAGCTCCTTTTCCGATAAAGGGCTCCCCAGGTCAAGGGCTTGCAGTCGGGGATGGGTCGCGCGGGTCTGGGCCAGGCGTTCTTGGGCTCCTGTCTGCCGTTCCTGGGCCTCGCGCAGGCGTTGCTCCAGGCTGGGCAGTTGTTCGTTGATTACGCGCAGGCGCTCAGAGAGGTTGGCCTGCTTCTGGCGGAGTTCTTTGTCGGTCTGCTCGAGCTCCCGCAAACGCTGGCGGCTTTTTTGGAAGCGGGTTCGCAGCTCGGCGGCATCGGGGGCCTCGAGGTCGCGGCGCAGGATCTGGAGTTGGTTGCTCAGGGCATCGCGGCGCAGCTCGTACTCGCGGCGCTCCTCCTCGAGGCGATGCTGTTCGGATTGAATCTCTTGGTTGCGCTCGGCATTATCCTGCAAGTCCTGGGCCAGCCGCTGGAGCTGCCCCCTAGCCTCCTGCCACCGGCGCTCTTGCGCCTGGGCCTGCTGGTACTCGGCCTGGGCCTGTTGCAACCCGGCCCGGCTGGGCTCCAATCCCAGGGTAACGAACTCCTGCTGAAGCTGCTCGCGGGCGGCCTGAAATGCCTGGCGGGCCTGGGTCAGCCGGGCCAACTGCCGCTCATACTCCTCGCTGCGCGTCTCGAAATCCTGGCGGGCCAGGGCGCGCTGGTGCTGGGCCTCCTGGCGGGCCCGCTGTTCTTCTTTGGCTTCGGAAAGCCGCCGCCAGATTTGGTTCAGGCGCTCCAGCTCGGCCCCGGCCTGATCCTCCTGGGCCTGAACCAGCTCCAGTGAGCGCTCGAGGGCCTCTATCTGCTCGCGCAACAAAGCCAGTTGACGCTCCCGCTCACGCTGGCGGGCCACGCTGCCAATAAACCGCAGCCCCGGGTGGGGCTTGGCGGTGCCCGCCAACAGCCCGTTGCTCCAGAACCCTTCCTCTCCGGCGGAGGCCAGGCCCACCAGCGGTTCCAGGGCGATTTGTTGCAGCCATTCCACAAGGCCCGCAGGGGCTTCGTCCTCGGGCTCGAGCAGTTCCCCCAGGTGTACCTGGGCCGCCGGAGCCATGGGCCAGCGCAGCAGCGCGTCGCTCAGACCGGCCTGGTGCAAAAGCTCCTGGGCTTTACCCCGCTCAGTGGGCGCCACTACCAGCGCGGTCAGCAGACCCGCCGCCAGCAGCCCGGCCTCCAGCCCGCCCAGGTTGGCACTTTCGCTGCGGGGCCGAATCAAGGCGTACAGGGGGGCGTGGGCAATCCCGGCCTGCTGCAACAAATGGCTGGCCTGGGCGCGGTCGGGCGGTAGGGGTGGGACGGCCTCTTGTTGGCTTTGCAGGGCCAAAAACTCGTCGCGCCGGGTCTGAAGCTGGGCCTGTAAGGCCTTGCGGTGGTCGCGCCGTTCCTCCAGGGTGGCCTGGGCGGCCTCGAGGCGGGGGGCGACCTGGGGCCAGAGCGTCTGGGCAGCCTGGCTGGCATCCGGCTGCTCCAGGGCCAGGGCATAGGCCGACAAATCGTCGAGGCCCAGACCCTCCCGTGCCAGTTCCAGCAGCCTTGCTTGGGTCTGGGCCAGGGTTTCCTCGAGGGCCCGGGTACGCTCCTCCAGACGCAGCCGGGCGGCCTCGGCGCGTTCGGCGGCCTCGGTGGTGAGCCGTTCGTCTTGGTGCAAGCGCTCTGTCTTTTGCTCGTAGTCGCGCAAGACCTGGTCGGCCCGACCCAGGGCCGCCCCTCGCTGCACCAGCGAGCCCTCCCCCTGCCACCAGGCCAGGGCTTGCAGGGCCGACAGGGCCTCGCTCTGCGTGGTCTGCCACTCGGTCTGCTGGGCCATCAACTGCTGGTACCGGGCCTGGTTCTTCTCGAGTCGTTCGGCCTGACGGCGCAGCCCCTCCTGGCGGTTCTTGAGTTCGCGGCGGGCCGCCTCGAGGTCGTCCTCGAGCTTTTTGAGGGCACCCTGCTCGTCGCGGATGCGGGCCTCGAGGGTTTCCACCTCGGCTCGCACGTGCTCGAGTTCGGGTTGCAGGGTCTCTAGCGCATGCTGGATGGCCTGAAGCTGTTCCAGGTACTGCCCTTGTTGCGTCTGGGCCGAGCGGTACTGGCTTTCGGCCTCCTGGGCCTGGGCCTCGGCGCGGCAGCTGCGCAGGTACGCCAGCATCGCCCGTTTGTGAAGCCAGTCCCAGTTGCGCTCGGCAATCACCTGGGCCGCCTGGGCCTGGGCCTCGAGCTGGCGGATGCGCTCGGCATGGCGGTCGAGCTGGGCGATACCCTCGCTGAGCTGGGTCAGGGTGGAGCTGGAGATGGGTGGCAGCGAGCGACGCAGCTGCTCCTCGATATCGCGGATGCGTACCTCGCGTCCCAGCTTGGAACCGCGCAGCTTGAGGATCAGATCCACCAGCTCGCGGTACTGGTTCTGATCCTCGAGGCCATACAGGTAGCGGGCGACCAGCCGGCTGTACTCCCCCTGCCCCTGCACCACCGTGCCCCCTAGCTTCTCCACCCGCTCCCGCAGCGCGCGGTAACGCAAAGGCTGATCGTCTTGGAGCAGGCTCAGGCCCTCGGGGTGCTCGACCCGGCCTGGCAGATAAAAGCCCCACTTGCCCACCTCGCCGCCCTCGCTGAGCGACAACCCCAGACCGATGGTCTGGTAGCCCCCCGGCTGGCGAAACTCCAGGGCCAGGTAGGCTGTCCGGCTCTGGTACTGGAAGCCCGCCTGGGCATCGCCCAGCAGGTAGTAGCGCAGGCTGCGCCTTGAGGCCCCAAAGGGATCGAGCCGGGCCGGACTGTGGTCGCCATCCAGCAGCAAGGTAATGGCCGCCGTCAGCACAGTGGACTTGCCCGAGCCGTTGTCGCCAGTCAGGAACAGCCTGCCCTGGGCAAAGTGAAAGATTTGCTGGGTGAAGAGCCAGTAGTTGATCAGAATTAGCCGCGTGGGCACAGGCCGGTTTACCTCGCGGTAAAGCACCGCTTGGAGTTCAGGTGGCAAGGTAAACGAGGACTGCATAGATTCACTTAATCTAACCCAGAGCGGTTCCCACGAATACCCAGAACAGCAGGTGCGGTTCTGGGCAAAACACTCCACATCGCGTGTGGAGTGTTTGTGGGCAACGCGGAAGTGGGCGTGGCTCCCAGGCGGTGGGTCTTGATAAACTTCCCTGGTGCTGGCAAGTCTCGATGAGTTCCGCTATCTAACCGTACCCAATGCCCCGCTCTACCGGCGGGTGATGCGGTATTTCTTTGAGCAGTACCTGAGTCAGCGCAGCACCCTGCCCCCCGAGGACGCGCTGGAAGCGCTGGCTGCCGAGGGAATCTTGCTGGATCTCGAGGAAGTCCTTGGCGTGCTGGATCAACTGGTAGACTGGGGCAACCTGGGGCGGCGGCGCGACCCTCGGCGTGTAGCCACCCTGCGCGACTACGCCCGACGGCGCGACCTGTATTACGCCACCCCCCGGGGCCTGGCCATCGAGCAATTTCTGGACAACGGGTTGGACGCAGCGCAAGATAGCGTCACGGTCTCGGCGGGGATAGTGGCGGGCATATTGAGCCGCCTCGAGCAACTTCAGACCCTGCTGCAGGCCGCCCAGCCCGACCCCGAGGCCATCGAGTCGCTGTGGGTGGAGCTGTTCCGCCAATTCAGCGACCTCTCGGGCGACCTCCGCAGCCTGGGGATGAACCTCGAGCGCCGCCTCTCGCTGGAAGCGCTGGCCGAATTCCTGGACTACAAGGACGTAGTGCGCTCCTACATCGAGCGCTTGTCCCGCGAGCTGGCGGGCTCGGGGCGGCGAATCCGGCTGTTGCTCCAGGGCTTCAGCCCTACCCAGCGCAGTACCCTGGTCGCCCTGGTTGCGCGGGTACAGGCCGGGCGGCTTACGGTCTCGGCAGGGGTGGTGGACGAAGGCAAGGCCCGAGAGCGGGTGAGCGCCGAGTGGGCCGCTCTTGTGGGCTGGTTCGGGCGTGAGGTGGGCCGAGGCGATGGGCTGGAGTATGCCCTGGAAAGCCTGCGCAGCGCCATGCGCCGGGTGCTCGACTATGTGGATGCCGTCCACCGTACCCGCGAGTTGGGCCTGGGTCGGGCGGGCGAGCTCGAGGCCCTGGCCCGCCAACTAGACGCCATTGGCAACCCGCTTCAGGCTAGGGAACAGCTTTCGCGCTACCTGGGGCTCTTTGCCGCTTTACATCCCAGCTACGATCAAGAGGATCGAACAGCCCCCGACCCCTGGCAGCAGGCCGTGGCCACCATCACCCTGCATCCCGTGCAGAAGGGACGGATCGCCGCTCCACCCAGCGCGGGCGTAGGCCAGACTCGCCCCGAGGCGCGCGCAGCCGCCCGCGAAGCCACCAAGGCTTTTCGTGCTAAAGAACGGGCTTTGCTGGAGCTGTTCAAAAATGGTCGGGTGGTGCTGAACGGCCTTGAGCTGCCCAACGTGGAGCTGCTGCGTGACCTCCTGCGCTACATAGAGCGCGGCTCCGGCACCACCATTGGCCCCGAGGGGCAGCCCATCCGGGTCGAGTTCACCTCCGAGCCCGCCCTTGTACAGGGGCCAGACTGGAGCCTATGGCTCGAGCGGGGCGTGGTCTTGCATCTGCTAAAGCCCGAAGATCTGGCCCTGGAGTCCGGCCATGCCTGAACGCGCCACCTCGCCGGGACTGCAGATGGCCCTGCGTACCCTGCTAGAAAACCCCTTGCTGCTGGAGGACATGGAGGGCTTCCGCGAGGTCTGGGCGTGGCGGGCCGAGGTGCGGGCCTGGTTCGAGCGGTACGCGGGCTGGATGGTGCAGATGGGGCCTGGGGTGTTACGCCTGCTGGCACCTTCCCCCCACTCCGACGGCGGACGGGCCCTGGGTGAGCTGGCCTCGAGTCGGGGCGTGGCCCTTTTGGCCTGGGTGCTGTGGTTTCACGAGTACCTGGGTCTGCGCCTGGGCGAGCCCAAGCAGTTTAGCCTCTCAGAAATGGCTGAGCGGATATCTGCTCAGTCGGGCCTCAACTTCAGCGAGATTCTCAACCGCCGGGCGCTGGTACAGGCGGTGCGCTGCGCCCATCGAATCGGCCTGCTGAACATCCTCGACGACGAGAGCAGCCGCTGGGAGGGCGGCGAGACCACCGGCGGGGCGCTGCTGGAGTTTACCGTCGGCGCTGCTTACCTGATCTCCCGCCCCAAAGCCCTGCCCCAAAGCCCGGTGCAGCGGGCCGTACAGGCCCTGCTGGTGGGGCCTGCCCTGGTGCAAGCGCACGACCCTGCCGCCTTTGCAGCCCTGGAGCGTAACGAGGCGTTCGTGCAGGAAGCCCTGCAAGATGCTCTGGGCTGGCCCCTGGATTTGCAACCCCACTACGCCTGTTTGCTGCGCGGAGGCCAGACCGGCCTCTACCCGGGTCGTAGCGTGGCCGATGCAGTGGCCCTGTTGCTGGTCGAGGCGGTGCGCACCGAGGTGCAGGAAGGGCGCCTCGAGGCAGATGCCCAGGGTCATGTGCGGCTCTCGAGCACCCGCCTCTACGGCCTGTTGGATCGCGTCCGCGAGCAGCACCGCCAGCACTGGGGCGAAAAAGGCAAGCAAAGCAGTGAGCGTTTGCTGCGCGAAGTCGAAGTGGTCTGGCAGGAATGGGGCGCGGTGGAACTGGAGGGTGAACTGTGGGTACTCAAACCCCACCTGGCCCGCTTCACCGCCCAGTACTACGATCCCGAAAAACCCCTCTTAGAGCACAAAATCCGTCGCACCCGCAGGCGCTAACCTTGGCAGGGTAAACTCTTCGAGGTATGCCCCACGACCCCACCGAGCTTGAACTGCGCCAGGACCCGCTGCAATTCTTCATCCACCTTTCCCGCACCAGCCCCGACATCACCACCTTCCGCTTTGCCTCGGGCAAGGAGATTGTTTTTCTCAACCACCCCGACCTGATCCGCGAAGTGCTCATCGAGCGGGCCGAGCAGTTCCACAAATCCGACCTGACCCGCGCCTTTGCCGGGGGCATGGGCAACGGCATTTTGCTTTCCGAGGGCGAGTTCTGGAAGCAACAGAGCCGTCTGATGCGCCCGGCCTTCCACTACAAGCGCCTCCAGGGCTACGCCGAGGTAATGACCCGGTTTACCCTGGAGATGCTCGCGCACTGGCAGAACAGCGAAATTCGGCACATTGACGAGGACATGAACGCCCTCACGCTGCGGGTGGTGGCCAAGTGCATGTTCGATGTGGAGGCTGGCGAAGACCGCGAGATCATGCACCGGGCCATCATGCTGGGACAGAAGGTGGTGGGGCAGATGGTCTACGGCTGGCTCAACCTGCCCGACTGGCACCCTGCCATGAACCGCGACGGTATCCGGGTGGTGCGGGCCCTAAACGAGATGGTGAGCCGTCACATCGGCTGGCGAAGGGAGCGCGGCGACCTGGGCGACGATTTGCTCTCCATGCTGCTGGAGGCCCAGAACCAGCCCGATGTAGAGCTTTCTGACCGACAACTGCGCGACGAGGTACTTACGGTAATTACGGCGGGCCTCGAGACCACCGCTAACGCGCTAATCTGGACGTGGTACCTGCTCGACCAGCACCCAGAAGTTAAGGCCAAACTCAAGGCCGAGGTGGACAGCCTGGGCAAGCTACCGGGCTTTGAAGATGTGCAACGTCTCCCCTATCTGGACCAGGTCTTCAAGGAAAGCCTGCGGCTGTATCCGCCGGTCTGGATTATTGGGCGCGAGAACGTGGAGGCGCTCGAGCTCGGCGGCCTGAAGCTGGCCCCCAAGACCCAGCTGGTGATGAGCCAGTGGGCTACCCAGCGCGACCCCCGCTTCTTTGAGCGGCCCGACGAGTTTCGGCCCGAGCGCTGGACCCCGGAGTTCGAAAAATCGTTGCCCAAGGGGGCTTATTTCCCCTTCAGTCTGGGGCCTCGGGTGTGTACGGGTCAGGGTTTCGCCACCGTGGAGTACAAGCTAATTGTGGCCACGGTACTGCAAAAGTTCGACCTCGAGCTCACCCGCCCCGGCCCCATCCGCCCCGAGCCCAACTTCACCCTCTGCGCCCACGGGGGGCTGCCCATGCGGGTACGCGCCAGGAAGTAAGGGACGGCGGGAGTAACGAGAATCCTTTATCCCAGCCGGCACCAGAGCAGTTGGCTCTGCCCACCTGCCAGCAACCAATAGCCCAATACCTGCTCTCCTTTGGCCCCGGTAAGCTTGAAAGCCTCCACATTGGAGCCGCCTTGCGAGAGGTTGCCCTTGGCCTCGAGCTTCCACCCGGCCTTGGTGATGGCCCCGTTGAAGCTCTCGATCAGCTTGCTGTAATCGCTCGGGGTATTGGCTTTGCTAAAAGCCCACCCTTCGAAAAACTGGCAGCGCTTGCCTTCAGTCACGGACAAGGCCCGCAACACCCGCTCTTCGGGTGTGCGAATGGCCGTCGCACCCTCCAGGGGCAATGGCTGACCCAGTACCCTGGAAGAGGTCTGGGCCAGAGCCAACGCCAGTAAAAGTAGCAAAATGAGCATTCCCCCTCTCACTGGACACCTCCACTAGACTTGACCTGCCGCACGTTTACCTCGTCCAGCAGGGCTGCCAGTACCCGCTGCTGGGTGGTCTCGCGGATTTGCCGGGCCCGTTCGGGGTTCAGTTCACTCAGCACCTCAAAGGCCGTCGAGCCCTGAATCTCCAACAGTGGGTCGCTATTGCCTTTACGCACCAGTTGGTCCATGTTCTCATCGAACACAATCTCGGCAATTTTGGCCACCATTTCGGGCTGTTCCTTACCCACATATTCGTTGAGCAGAATGAGGGCAATGTCCTGCCGGGCCTTGCGACTGGGGTCAGATAGCTGCTCAATCATGCTCTGGATAAAGTTGCGGGTCTCGATGGAATCAGCAATGCGCTGGCTACCCACATTCAAAAACCAGCCCAGTACCACCGGAATTGCCACGATGGATATTTTGCTTAGAAAGTCCCAAAAACCAGCCATACCCCTCCTCCTGTTTACTCCATGGTAGAGCAGCATGGGTTGGATGAGGGCAAGGCTAAATAGGCATTAGGCCAACCGCTGTAACAGTCTGTGACCGATGCTCAATCCTGGCGAGCCCCCAGGATCTGGATGGACATCGCTTCGATTTGGCTCCCCACGCCAATACCATGGCGGTCAAACCAACCTTTGGCAACCTCCAGACGCCCCCGGTAGGCCACCTTGGGGAAGTAGCTGGGGCAGCGGGTGTCGCAGGGGGCCATGTCCAGAACCTGCAAGATCACCCCTTTGCGGTCGAAAAAAGCTACCGAGACCGGCACAACGTAGGCGCGGGCCTCGAGGGGTTGGTCGGTAATCCGGGGGTAGAGCCACAACACCCCTTCGTTTTCCGGCAGCGAACCGCCCCGCAGAGCATCGGGCTGCATAGCGGTATCCACCACGCGAACGGTCAGGGCAACCGGTTGGACGTTGGGGGATTTGAGGGTAATGCGCTCTTGGCTGAATACTGGTCTAGCGGTAGCCGCATTGTTGAGGTGCTGCGCCGAAGCAGCCAGCCAAACCGTGGGGGCCGCACCCAGGAGCAGCAACAGCAACACCAGAACAGTGGAACTTTGGTATTGCCTCATGGTTTAATTGAGTACCCAACCCGGTGAGGGGAATAGGACACAGACCACCGAGCCAAACCGGTGTCTCTACAACGGTGTATTTACTGAGGTAAGGCTATTAACCTTCAGCACATACTTACGCTCACTGTGGAGGCCCCGACCTGCAACCAACACAGCCCTTAACGATTGAGTTAGACGGACCGTATTTCAACCCTGGGCTGCCGCCAGCTTGGGGGGCCGACGGATACCAAGCGACAGGAGCGCCGCCGCAATCCCAAGAGCGCCAGCGAGCAAGAAAGCCAGGTTGTACTCGCCCAGCGCGTCGCGGGCGGCCCCTCCGGCCCAAGCTGCGGCAGCGGCCCCTAGCTGGTGCGCGGCAAAGACCCAGCCGTAGACCGTGCCCACATTCTGCCGTCCGAAGTTGTCGGCCACCAAAGCCACGGTGGGGGGCACGGTGGCGATGTAGTCCAGGCCAAACACCACCGCAAAAACCAGCAGGGTCTCGGGGGTGTTGGCAAAGGGCAAGAACAAGAGAGAGAGGCCCCGAAAACCGTAGTAGAGACTGAGCAGCACTCGAGGGTCGTAGCGGTCGGTCAGGTAGCCCGAAGCCAGGGTGCCCACAAAGTTGAGCGCCCCCATCACGGCCAGAATGCCGGAGGCGGTGGTAGGGGTCAGGCCGCACGAGACCGCATAGGGGATAAAGTGCACCCCCACCAGGCCGTTGGAGGTCGCGCCGCAGATGAAGAAGGTGGTGGCCAGGAGCCAGAAGGTGGACGAACGCAGGGCCTTGCCCATGATGCCGGGGTCGGCGGTGATCTTCATGGGGGCCGAGCCAGGGGCCGCCCCCAGGGCCCGCAACCCCATTTCGGCGGGGCTATCTTTCATGAAGAACCACACCGGTACGAGGGCCAGCAGCGACACCGCCGCCATTATCCAGCTGGCCTCGCGCCAGCCCAGCCCACTGGCCCAGAAGACCAGGGCCGGGATGAAGATGAGCTGGCCCGCCGAGGTGGCGGCCCCAAAGATGCCCGTCACCAGCCCCCGGTGCTGGATAAACCAGCGGTTGGCCACCGTGGCCCCCAACACCCCACCCACCACCCCGGTGGCCACCCCGCTCAAGAGCCCCCAGACCAGATTGAGCTGCCAGACCTGGGTCATCAGGGCGCTCAGGGCCATGCTCAGGGTCATCAGCCCCAGCCCAAACAGGGTGATGCGCCGGGGGCCCAGGCGGTCCATCAGGTAGCCGCTCAAAGGCGCCCCCAGGCCAAAGAGCACCAGCCCAATCGCGGTCGCGAAGGAAATGCTCTGGATGGCCCAGCCGGTGCTGTCGTGGAGGGGCTGAATCAGGGCCCCCGGCACCGAGCGGTTTCCGGCGGCAATCAGGGTCGCCACCACTGCCACCACCACCACAATCCAGCCGTAAAAAAGCCTAGGCATGTAGGGCCCCTTTCATCTGGCGCAGGGCTTCTTTAGTCTCGCGCACCAGCGTTTCGACTAGCACGGCAGCAGGCAGGCTACGGCACAGGCTGGCAGCCTGCCCCGCCCAGAGCGACATGAACTCGAGCCGACCCGCTCTGGCCGCCGCCTGGCGAATTTCGGCGGTAAGGGCATTCTGGATGGGGTAGGGCGGCACCAGGGCCTCGTAGGGCTGCATGCGCTCGATAAAGGCGTTGCGCAAGCCCCGTGCAGGCCGGCCGGAAAAGGTGCGGGTAACCACGGTGGGGTCGCCCTGGGTGTGCAACAGGGCTTCTTTGTAAAGGGGGTGGATGCCCGCCTCCGGGCAGGTCAGGAAGGCCGTGCCCATCTGCACCGCCGAAGCCCCCAGGAGCAAAGCTGCCGCAATGCCCCGCCCATCCATGATGCCCCCAGCAGCAAGGACGGGGATCTTCACCGCCGCCACCACCTGCGGCAGCAGGGCCAGGGTGCCGGTCATGGCGTGCTCGAAAGGCCCGATAAAGGTGCCCCGGTGGCCCCCAGCCTCGGCCCCCTGGGCACAGATGTAGTCGGCTCCGGCCTCCTGCCAGGCCAGAGCCTCGGCCACGTTGGTGGCAGTGCCGATAACCTTGCAACCCGCCTGGTGCAGCCGCTCGATCTGGGGGGCGGGCAAAAGGTCGAAGTGAAAGCTCACCACCGGGGGCTTTTCTTCCAGGAGCACCTCGAGCTGCGCCTCAAAGTTCTCGCTGAACTTCGCTGGCGCCATCCCCGGCGGCAGGCCCAGCTCGGCCCGGATGGGTTGCAAGCGCTCCATAGCCGCTTCCAGTTCAGCCTGGGCCACCGCCACCGGCTTCAGCACGAACAGGTTAACACCAAAGGGCCGGTCGGTCAGGGTGCGAATTTTCTGGATTTCCTCGCGGAGCCGCTCCGGCGGGAGCATGACCCCTGCCAGCGAGCCCAGCCCGCCCGCGTTGGAAACGGCAGCGACCAGCTCGAGGGTGGTGGCCCCTCCGGCCATGGGGGCCTGAATAATGGGGTGGAGGGTCAGGTCAAAAGCCATGCCGGATTGTACTCACTTCCGCGCCACCGCGACCAGCGCCACTCCCAGCAAAATGATGGGCAGGGCGATAAAGGTGTAGATGTCCAGCTTTTCGTGGGCAATGAAAACCCCCAGCAGCACCGCCACCACCGGGTTTACATAAGCGTAGCTAGTGGCCAGGGCGGGGCGCACGGTATCGAGCAGGTAGGTAAAAGCACTGTAGGCAATCAGGGAACCGAACACCGTGAGGTACAGCAGGGCCAGGATGGCCCCCAGGCTCGGCATCTGGGTCATGCGCTCGCCCAGGAGGAGGCTCAAGCCCAGCAGAAAAAGCCCGCCGGTGAGCATCTGGGTAGCCGAGGCCATCAGCCCGGCAGGCAGGGGAAGGTGGCGGCTCCAGGCCGTGCCAAAGGCCCAGCACAGGGGCGCACAGGCCAGAATGAGTGTGGCTACCGGGTTGGAGCGCAGGGAGCCCTCGAGCGAGAGCAACACCACCCCCGCAAACCCCACCAACAGGCCCACCCACTCCGTGCGGTGCGGCCAGCGGCCCCACAAACCCGAGAACAGCACCACCAGCAGGGGGGTTGCGGCAGGAAAGATGGCGGTGAGGCTCGAGGCCACCCCCAACGAGGAAGCCAGCATCACCCCGCCCATGCCACCCCCCATCAGCAAAATGCCCACCCGGGCCGCACCCCCCCACTCCGCAGGGGTGGGCGTGGGCATCCCCCGCCCCCGCAAGAACACAAACAGCAGCCCCCCTGCCACCAAAAAGCGAATCGCACTACCCAAAAAAGGAGGAAATCCCTGCACAGCGTAGTGGATGGCCAGGTAGGTCGAGCCCCAGATGAAGTACAAAGCCAGCAGTGCCAGCAGCACCAGAGACGGGTTGTGGGGGCGGGCCAGGCTCGGCTGCACCGTTACGACCCGCCTCTTTCCAAGGCTTCCTGGGTGCTGATTACGGTGCAGAACTCCCCGCTCAGGCTGGCCAGATGCACCCGGTGCACCTGGTCGGCTGGAATCATGCCCTCGGGGCTTTGCTTGGCAAAGGTAGCGCAGGCATCTCCCACCAGCCACACCTCGAAGCCCAGGTTGCCGGCCATGCGCACGGAGGTGGAGACGCAGTGGTCGGTGGTCAGGCCCGCTACCACCAGGCGGGTGATGCCCTCCTGGCGCAGGTAGGCCTCGAGGTCGGTACCAATAAAGGCGCTGTTAACGGTCTTGGCGAAGATGGGCTCCCCTTCCAGGGGACGCGCCTCCGGCTTGAAGGCATGGCCGAGCTGACCGGGGAAGAGCGGCGAGGTGGGGCGAAGCGAGTGATGTTGAACGTGAAGAATCGGTGTACCGGCCTGCCGAAACCCGCCCAGCAAGGCGGCCACGTTGCGTTCGAACTGGGGGTTGTTACGAGGGCCAAAGTAGGCGGTATCATCGAGCCCTTGTTGGATGTCTATCAGCAGCAAAGCTGTTCTGGACATGGTTCGCCTTTCACCCTGAGGTATCCAGAAAAACTCAACCTGAGCCGGGAAAAGATTGGCTAAAGTGTGCCTGTGGAGGATGACAGGCTCTGGCTCAGGTTGAGGGTCTGGAGGTATTCCCCAACATGGGGAATAATCAAATTATATACGTTTACGTCCTTATTTGTCCATACACCGTTTGTTCTTTTGCTATCATACCGAATATGGTTCAGCTAGATACACGCGACCGGGCCATTTTGCTCGAGCTTCAACAAGAAAGCCGTCTCTCCTATGCTGAAATTGGCCACCGGGTGGGGCTTTCACCGGCCGCCGTGCATGACCGGGTGAAAAAACTCGAGCGCAGGGGGGTCATCCGGGCATACAAAATTCAGGTTGACCCCGAAGCCCTGGGCCTCAAACTGACGGCCTTTGTGGCCATCCGGCTGGACAACAACTTCACCGGACGGGAAATCCAGCCCGCCCTCGAGCAGTTTTACCAAATCGAGGAGATGCACAGCATCGCCGGCGAAAACGACCTGCTGCTCAAGGTACGCACCAGCGATACCAAAACCTTAGAGGCCCTCATTTACCGCATCAAGGCCGTGCAGGGCATTGCCCGCATCACCTCGACCATTGTGCTTTCCACGGCGCTCGAGGGCCGCCCCCTGGTTCCAGATGAGAGCGAAAAAACTATTCAGTAGGCCCCAAGCCGTACTGTAAGCGCTTACAAAAGGGCCCCAGGGCCACCCTCACCGGCGATGTGCTCCGGAAGTGTCCCGGCTAACGTTTGCCCAGAGCCCCTGCGACTAGACTCTAGTCCATGAGAGAGCGCATGTACGCCATCACCACCCCTGAAGAAGCCGATATGTTCATCGAAAGCCAGACCGTCACGGCCATATTCAAGGCGGGCACCTGCCACAAGACCATGCAGGGCTGGGGCAACGTGGAAAAAATCCTCCGGGAGCGGCCCGAAATCCCGGTGGGCATCATCACGGTGGTCGAACATCGCCCGGCCTCCAACCGCGTGGCTGAACGCACTGGCATTGTGCACCATTCGCCCCAGATCATTCTTTTTCGCAACGGTCAGCCGCTCTTTGAGCTCAATAACTGGGACATTACCCTGGAGAACCTCGAGTCCCTCTTCAGCCAGCACCTGCCCGATGTAAAGGTCGAAAAACCACAGGAAAGCGGCACGAGCAACCTCGAGCGCCAGACGAGGCCCACGCAGAACACTGAGCCCCTCCCCTCCCGCAGTGGGCTCGCGCCTGCCGGCCTCGAGCCCTACAAGCGCCTGCTGGATGCCTACCTGAGCGGCGCGGTGAGTGAGCCGCAGTTCACCTGGACGTATCTGAACATGTTCCGCGAGGACGCCTCGCTGCGTTCGCAGGAAGAGTTCGAGTTGCTCAACTCGCTCTTTGGCAACCCCGACGAGCACCACATCCACCCCAGGGCCATCATGCAGTTCGAGCAAGAAAACCCCCAGGCCACGCCCCTGCGTGAGCGGGTACAGGCCCTGCGAGCCCAGCTCGAGACGCTGTAAACCCCGTCTGGCGTTTTTGTCCCCGCCTGCTGTGGCGGGGTTTGCATTTCTCATGCCTGCATCGTTAGCAACGCGAATGAGCCGAGCAGCCAGCAATAAAGAACCCCCCTATTGGGGGGCCGGAATGGAGTCCCTGGCAACAGTGCGAACGAAAATGGAGCGCCAGGCGTTGTAGCTTAGCCTCGAGGGGTTCCAATGGGAACCTTATGAGCAGGGGTGGCTCGAGGCTAAGCACCATCAAGGTAGCAATTAGTTTTGCAAAAGATGTGGAAGCGTTTACAGGATTAAGCACGGGTTCTGCGGGGAGCCCGTCTGTTCACCCACCTAAACCACACAAAGCCTGGGGTTTGTGTGGCATGTTGAGGGAGCATGCGCCGGACCTACTCCACCTCCCACTGCGTCCTCGAGCTCCCCGAATATCACCCCTTCCCCAAGTACAAATATGGCGGGGTGGCCGAGGCGCTTCGGCACGAACTGAACATCCAACCGGCCCCCGCCATTGCCTGGGAGACCCTGGCCCTGGCCCATACCCACGACTATCTGCAAAAGCTCCGCACCGAGGGGCTGAGCCGCCAGGAGGCCCACAAGGTGGGGCTGCCCTGGACCCAAAGCCTGCTGACGCGGGCCTTGCATGCTACCGGAGGCACCCTGGCCGCCACCCAGGATGCCCTGCAAACCGGCCTGGGCCTCAACCTGGCCGGGGGAACCCACCACGCCTATCCGAACCGGGCCGAGGGCTACTGCCTGTTCAACGATGTGGCCGTAGCCATTGCCCATCTGCGAACCGGGGGCTGGCATGGCAGGGCTTTGGTGGTTGATTTGGACGCCCACCAGGGCAACGGTACGGCGGTTTTTTTCCAGCGCGACCCCCGCGTGTTTACCCTCTCGGTACACGCCCTGCGCAACTACCCCCTCAAGAAGGAGCAGAGCAGCCTGGACGTGGGCCTGGGCGATGCCACCGGCGATGCCGAATATCTGACCGCCCTGGAGCCTGCCCTCGAGCAGGCCTTCGCCTTCAAGCCCGACCTGGTCTTCTTCAACGCCGGGGTAGATGTGCTGTACAACGACCGCTTTGGGCGGCTGGGCCTCAGCTTGCCGGGGCTGGCCGAGCGGGATCGGCGGGTGTTCGCAAAAGTAAAGCAGGCCCAGGTGCCGCTGGTGGTGGTTATGGGCGGCGGCTACAACCGCGACCCCCGCACCACGGTGGCAGCCCATACCCAGACCTACCGGCTGGCGCTCAATGTGCTGGGCGCTCGTTGAGCTCAGGATAGTCTATAGTCTATGGTCTATGGCTGATGGCCGAGATATGGTCTTGCCCTGTGGCCCTCTAGTGGTCTGGGTAACAAAGTATTTGGGATACCTCCAATGAACCCAACTTCTGCCCTTGACTTCTTGTTGTCATTCCGAGGCGCACGCAGTGCAACGAGGAATCTCGTACTGCATAGGAATGGTGAATACAGGGGACTGAAGCGCATCGGATTCCTCACTTCGCTCCGCTACGTTCGGAATGACATAGAAATTTTCTTACCAGACCACTAAGTTAGAGGGTAATCCAGTCGCTCAGTAACCCACAGGTTTGTCCGCACTTTACCCTGCCGAAAAAGCTGAGCGCATTCGGGCATGCGACATGCGTCCTGAGACCTGCGACCTTCCAGAGCAAAACACCACAGACCCATAGACAGGCTGGCAGTCTGTAAAGGCTTTCCCTTAGACTGCCTGCATGCAACCGCCCCGCAATATTCTTTCCATTCAGAGTTGGGTCGCCTACGGTCACGCCGGCAACGCTGCGGCGGTGTTCCCCTTGCAACGCATGGGCTTCGAGGTCTGGGCCATCCACACCGTGCAGTTTTCCAACCACACCGGCTATGGACAGTGGAAAGGCATGATTATGCCGCCCGAGCATCTGAGCGCGGTGGTCGAGGGCATCGCCGAGCGCGGGGTACTGGAACAGTGCGACGCCGTGCTGTCGGGTTACATGGGCAGCGGGGGCACCGCCGAGGCCATTCTGTCGGCCCTGGCTCGAGTACGCCAACTCAACCCCAGGGCGCTCTTTTGTTGCGACCCGGTGATGGGCGACGAAGGGCGGGGGTTGTTCGTGCGCCCCGAAATTCCCGAGATCATCAAGCACCAGGTGCTACCCCAGGCCGATATCATCACCCCTAACCAGTTCGAGCTCGAGCTCCTCACCGAGCTTTCCGCCAAAACCCTGCGCGAGGTACTGGAAGCCGCTCACATCGTCCGCGCCCACATCCACCAGGGCGGCCCCCGCATCGTGGTGGTGACCAGCATGCTGCGCGAGGGGGCGCCCGAGGGCACCATCGAGACCCTGGCCGTTGCCGACGGGGGGGCCTGGCTGGTACGCACGCCCCGCATTCCCCTCGAGCCCCCCCGCAACGGCACCGGCGACGCCATTGCGGCCTTGTTCCTGGGCCATTACCTGAAAACCGGCAACGTGGCACTGAGCCTCGAGAACGCCGTCTCGGCCATGTACAACATGCTCCTGCTCACCCACGAGATGAACACCCGCGAAATTCAACTGATTGCTGCCCAGGAAGAGTACGTGAACCCCAGCCGGCGCTTTTCCGCCGAGCCGGTGGCCTAGTCGTAAAAGTAGGCCCAGCCCGCCACACGTACTGCGCTGTAGTACGCATAGGCCGCCGAGTAGCAGGCCGCCCGGCTCAAGAAGCTTTTGGGGCGGCAGATGCTGTTCATGTTGACCAGGAAGTTGTCGTCGGAAAGCCGCCGCCCGGTCTCGTTGTAGAGGGTGGGAAAGCGGGGAAAGTTGGCGTAGCCAAAGTCGTGAACATTGCAGGCGGGCCGGAAGGTCTCGCGGTAGCCCAGGCTCAGGCCTTCCGGGGCCGAGCAGCCGTCGCGGCTCCAGTCGAACTGCGGATAGCTGGCCCACGCAGCGTAATAGCTGTCGTAGTTGGCAATGCTGCCCAGTGCGATGGTCTGCACGAGTTGGAGGTCGCCTGCGCTCAGGCTTTCAACCGCCTGGCGGGCTTTGGTCAGGTTCTCGAGCGAGGCCTCGTAGGCTGCTATGGCTTCGGGCTCGACCCCCAGTTGGCGCATGTCCTGCAAGATTTCCTGTTCGGTAGGGGTCTGAACCAGGCTAGACTGACCGCACGCCGCCAGCACCAACAGCAACAACAACCAGCCCAATCGCCCAATCTTTTGCATGACCGACCTCCTGAAATAATTTGATCTGTACCGCAGCAGGTTGTCGTGAACTGCATTCTCTAAGTCAGCACAAACACCCTGAACTTCGGTTATATGCAGTTTACACCCCTGCGGTAATGGCAGCTTAATCCAGGGCCTGACTTTCTCAAACAATCCACATAGCGTAACCCTTCCTACACAGTCCAGCACGATTCTCCCCAAATATACAGGCATCGTCTTCGCTCGTAAAAACAGGGGGGTTATATGAAAAAGACATGGCTTGCAGCACTGGTGTTATTGGGCCTTGCCCTGGCCCACCACGGCTGGAGCAGCTACGATGCCAGCCGTGAGTTCCAGACCACCGGCACCATCACCGAGATCACCTTCGAGTTCCCTCACGCCACCATCTGGATTGAAGTACCGCCCACCGGCCTGATGATGCAGCGCAAGTGGTACGTGGTGCTGGCGCCCCCCTCGCGCATGGAAGCCCGGGGGCTCCCCAGCGGCAGCCTGAAGGTGGGGGCGCGGGTCACGGTGGTGGGCTACCCCCACCGCACCGAACGCGAGGAGATGCGGGCCGAACGCATTATTGTAGACGGCAAAACGGTTGAGCTGCGCTGATGCCAGCAGCCTGGTCGAACTGGCTGGAGTGGCTGCATGGCACCCCGGTGGCGCTCGCCATGCGCCAGTCGGAGTGGCTTTACCCCACGGTGGAAATCCTGCACATCCTGGGATTCTGCGCGCTGGTTGGGGCCGCCGGTCTGTTTGACCTGCGGCTCTTGGGCCTGTCCCGGCAAATTCCTGTCCGGCAAATGGCGGCCCACCTGCTTCCGGTGGCCTGGGTGGGTTTTGCGGTAGCTGCCCCCAGTGGTTTTTTGCTGCTGCTGCCAGATGCCCAAAGCATTGGGGTAAGCCCGATATTTCTGGGCAAGACGGCCCTGATTGGCCTGGCCGGGCTCAACGCCTGGGTTTTCCACGCCCGCGTGGGGCGGCGCGTACAGGCATGGAACCAGGGCGTAAACCCTCCCCTCGCAGCCAAGCTGGCGGCCCTCCTCTCACTTATTCTCTGGGTCGCGGTCATTGCCCTGGGACGGCTAATCGCCTACTTGGGATGAAGCGCAAAAATTTAGGGGATTCCGGCTCCCCTCGAGCCGCAACCCCCTGGCAACTTCAGAGACCTGGCAGTGGTTTTTGAGATGGTTGGAGCCTGCCTGCAATCTCCCCTCGAGATTCATCGGCCAATGAACCGCTGCTCCGCTCCGAAGTGGTTTCTTTAGTATGCCCCTCCAACAAGCGAAGTCTGGGTTATTTGACCCAGAAGATGGCTTGCCCGAATCAAGCCCTTGGCGAAAGCCTGCCCGCTATCGAAATCTAGACGGTTTGCAGCGCTTACACCCCTTACGACACACGTTTTGCAATATCGAAATAGCGGCTTATGCGATAAGAGGGGCATCTTTTAGAAGCCTATTGCATTCTTCAAAGGGGTGTGGTAAAAACTTGGACATAAACAACTGCAAACGATTGCAATAAATGCTGGCCTAAAGAGGCGCTACAAAGAAATATCTTTTTTAGGTCAGGGTTTTCTCGCAATCTGCTTTGCAAACGATTGCATCTTTATGATCAGCCTTGACGACGTAGCCAAACGAGCGCAGGTCTCCACCGCGACCGTTTCACGGGCACTTTCCAGGCCCGAGATGGTTGCCGAGGCCACCCGCGAGCGCATCCTGCAGGCCGCTCGAGAGCTCGGCTACCAGCCCAACCAGCTCGCCCGCAGCCTGCGTCAGCGTAGCAGCCGTACCCTGGGCCTGATCATCACCGACATCCTGAACCCCTTTCACGCCACCCTGGCCAAAGGCGTGCAGGACGCAGCCGAGAAGCACAACTACACGGTTTTTCTCTTCAACACCGACGAAGACCCCGAAAAAGAGCAACGGGCCCTCAACGCCCTGCGGGGCCATCTTCCCCAAGGGTTACTCATTGTTCCAACCCCAAAAGCCAAAGAAAACCTCAAGCTCGTACCCAAGCTGCCCACCGTCGAGCTGGATCGCAGCAGTGGAACCCCCGGTGTTCGCACCGTAATGGTAGACAACCTTGGCGGCGCCCGCATCGCCGTACAACACCTCATTGAACTGGGCCACCGGCGGATCGGCATGATTGTGGGGCGGCTCGACATCTCCACTGCCGTTGAACGCCACCAGGGCTACCGAGAAGCCCTGGCCGCAGCAGGTATCCCCTATTGCGAGAAATTGGTTCTTCCCGGTAACCACCGCGAGGAGGATGGCCGCAAAGCCGCTCTGGCCTTGCTGACCCTTCCGCCCGAAGAACGCCCTACAGCCCTCTTCGTAGGCAATAACGAAATGACCGTGGGCGCGGTACTGGCGGTGCGCGAGTTGGGCCTACGCATTCCCCAGGAAGTTTCTATCGTCGGCTTTGACGATTCTCGCTGGGCCGCTACCATGCACCCGGCTCTAACTGTCGTGGCCCAGCCTACCTACGAGCTGGGTTTCCTGGCCTGCGAGACCCTCCTGAGCTCGCTGAGCCGGGGCCAGCCGGCCCTGCCTACCAGCATCCGGCTGGACGTGAGTTTCATTGTTCGAGAGTCCACCGCCCCACCGGACGGTTTGACCAATGGACTCAAGAGGCAAAGGAGGAAACCCTGAAATAGCAAAGTCGGCGTCTGGAAACCAGGTTCTTGCTTCGGGTTGTTTGGGAGGTGTCACTATGCGCAAAGTTATGGGTATCACAAGTCTGTTGGTGTTGGCCGTTGCTATGCTGGGGCTGGTCACAGCCCAGAACAAGACCCCCTATGTGGGGCTGATTACCAAAACCGAGTCCAACCCGTTCTTCGTCAAGATGAAGGAAGGCGCGCAAAAAGAAGCGCAAAAGCTGGGCGCGAAGTTCATCAGCGCTGCCGGTAAAACTGATGGGGACAACGCCGGACAGGTGGCTGCCATCGAGAATATGGTAGCCGCAGGCGTGAATACTATCCTGATTACCCCCAGCGATGCCAAGGCCATCATTCCCACCATTAAGAAGGCCCAGGCTGCGGGCGTACAGGTAATTGCTCTCGACAGCCCCACCGACCCCGCGAGCGCGGTAGATGCCCTGTTTGCTACCAATAACTACCAGGCTGGTGTGCTGATTGGTAAGTATGCCGCCGCTGCCATGAAGGGCAAGAAGCCGGTGATAGCTACCCTGGATCTGTTCCCCGGCCACCCCGTGGGGGCCCAGCGCCACAACGGTTTCCTGGCCGGATTTGGGCTGAAGAGCCTGGGCGCTGAAAGCAACGAGCTGGCCAAGCCCGCCGAGGTGGTCTGCATGGCCGACACCTTTGGTGACCGGGCCAAGGGCCAGACCGCCATGGAAAACTGCCTGCAAAAGAACCCCGACATCAACCTGGTCTACACCATCAACGAACCCGCTGCTGCCGGTGCCTATCAGGCATTGAAAGCCGCCGGCAAGGAGAAGAGCGTCATCATCGTTTCGGTGGACGGTGGGTGTGAGGGGGTACGCAACGTGGATCAGGGCATCATTGCCGCCACCTCGCAGCAATACCCCCTGCGCATGGCGGCTATGGGCGTTCAAGCCGCCGTTGAATACGCCAAAACCGGCAAGAAAGCCTCGGGCTATGTGGATACAGGTGTGGAGCTGATTGCCAAGAACGCCGTTCCTGGCGTGGCCAGCAAGGACGTCAAGTACGGTCTGGCCAACTGCTGGGGCCAGTAGTCTTCTGCTTCTGGGGGTGGTGTGGCTAAGCGTCCGCCACCCCCAAAAATCAGAGCATGAACTCAAAGCATGTAATATAAAACGCAAAAACAAGAGAAATCGCTATAGCGAGGAACGTATGGCAGAGCAACCATCCGGCACCACCCAATCCCCCAGGAGCCTGCTCGAGAGGCTACCGAGCCTCACCATCCTGGGCCCCCTGGTAGCCCTTTTGCTGGCCGTCATTTTTTTTAGCCTGCAATCGGAACGCTTTCTGACCGGGCAAAACTTTTCCCTGATTTTGCAGCAGGTCGCGGTGGTCGCGGTACTGGCGATTGGGCAGACCCTGATTATCCTGACCGCCGGTATTGACCTCTCGGTGGGCTTCGTGATGGCGTTGGGCACCATGGTGATGGCCAAGTTTGCGGTGGAGTTGGGCATGCCCCCGCTCCTGGCCATTCTCTGCGGGATGGCCGTCACCACCGCTTTTGGCTTTTTGAACGGCTTTCTGATTACCCGCTTCAAGCTACCCCCCTTCATCGTCACCCTGGGCACCATGAATATCGCTTTTGCGCTCACCCAGATTTACTCGAGGGCCCAGACCGTGAGCAACCTGCCGGACGCCCATCTGTTCTGGGGCAACACCTTCAGGCTCGGCGAGACGGTCTTTACCTATGGGGTGGTGCTGGTAATTGTGCTGTATCTCCTGGTCTGGTTCTTCCTGAGCGAAACCGCGCCGGGCCGTCACCTCTACGCGGTGGGCAACAACCCCGAGGCCGCCCGCCTGATGGGCATTCCCACCCAGCGGGTGCTGCTTTTGACCTACACCATCGCGGGCTTCTTTTACGGGATTGCCGGCTGGCTTCTGATTTCGCGCACCAGCGTGGCCGACCCCAACGCCGGACAGACCGAGAACCTCGAGACTATCACCGCCGTGGTGCTGGGAGGCACCAGCCTGTTTGGGGGCCGGGGGATGATCCTGGGCACCCTGCTGGGGGCCATCATCGTGGGGGTTTTTCGCAACGGTCTGACCTTGATGGGGGTCTCTTCGGTCTATCAGGTCTTGATTACCGGCATCCTGGTGATCCTGGCGGTGGTGGCCGACCAAATCTCCAAGCGGAGGGGCTGAGATGGAAGCAAATCCGGTGCAATCGACCCAGGTTAATCCAATCCCTGAACCCACACCCGCTCCCAAGCCCAAGGTGGTGCTCGAGGCCCGTGGTCTGGTCAAGCGCTACGGGCACGTGACCGCCCTGGACGGCGCCGACTTCGAGCTGCGCGAAGGCGAAATTCTGGCGGTGATTGGCGACAACGGCGCGGGCAAGTCTACCCTGATCAAGGCTCTCTCGGGGGCGATTATTCCTGATGCGGGTGAGATATACCTGGATGGCAAGCAGGTACACTTCCGAAGCCCCATAGACGCCCGCAAAAACGGTATCGAGACGGTCTACCAGGATCTGGCGGTGGCCCCGGCCATGACCATTGCCGAGAACCTCTTTTTGGGCCGGGAAATTCTGCGGCCAGGTTGGTTCGCCCGGCTGATTCGCTGGATTGACAAGAAAAAGATGCTCGAGGAAGCCATCAACGATATGCAAGACCTAAAAATCGGCATTCGCTCCATGAGCCAGGCCGTCGAGACCCTCTCGGGCGGCCAGCGGCAAGGGGTGGCGGTGGCCCGCAGCGCGGCCTTTGCCCGGCATGTGGTCATCATGGACGAGCCCACCGCCGCCCTGGGGGTGAAGGAGGGCAACATGGTGCTCGAGCTCATCCGGCGGGTGCGCGACAGCGGTCTGCCAGTTATCATCATCAGCCACAACATGCCGCATGTGTTTGAAATTGCCGACCGCATCCACATCCAGCGCTTAGGCAAGCGGGCCGCCGTGGTCAACCCTAAAAGAATCAGCATGTCCGACACGGTGGCGGTAATGACCGGCGCCAAGAGCCCCGCCGAGCTAAGCCCCGAGGTGCTGGCTTGAGCAGCAGGGGTGCAGGCAGTTGGCAGAGGCGCAACCCCTGAGATAGCCTGGCGCAATGTTCCTTGGCATAGACCTGGGTACGGGCTCCTGTAAGGCCTTGCTGCTCTCGAGCGAAGGAGCCATCGTTGCCGAGGCCAGTGAGGCCTATCCCGTTCAGGCCCCCAGGCCCGGCTGGGCCGAGTCCGACCCGCTGGACTGGTGGCAGGCGATGGGCAGAGCGGTTCGGGCTGTAGTAGATGGACAGGCCGCAGAGGTTCGGGCCGTGGGCCTCTCGGGCCAGATGCACGGCGTGGTGCTGGCAGACGCGAACGGAACCCCTCTGTACCCTGCGATTCTCTGGGCTGATGGTCGCTCGAGCGCCGAAGTTGAAGCGCTTCGCCGACTCTCCGAACCCCAGCGCCGACGGCTGGCCAATCCGCTGGTCGTGGGCATGGCCGCTCCCAGCCTGCGCTGGCTCCAGCAACACCAACCAGCGCTGTATCAGGCGGCTCGCTGGGCCTTGCAGCCCAAGGACTGGTTACGGCTACAGCTTACGGGGGAGGCCCAAAGCGAGCCCTCCGACGCCTCCGGCACACTCCTCTACGACCTCCTGGCCGATGCCTGGGCCTGGGACGTAATAGAGGCCCTGGAACTGCACCCTGGCCTATTTCCGCCCCTGGCACCCTCGAGCCAGACCGCCGGATACCTGCGCCCAGAGGCCGCCCGGCACCTGGGCCTGCCCCCAGGCGTTCCGGTAGCCGCCGGGGCCGCCGATACCGCCGCTGCCCTTCTGGGCTCTGGTTTACAGGTGGGCGAAGCCCAGCTCACGGTGGGCACCGGAGCCCAGATTACCGTGCTGCTGGCGGAACCAAAGATAGACCCCACCCTCCGCACCCACCTCTTCCGGGCGGCTCTTCCGGGGCAGTGGTACGCCATGGCCGCCATGCAAAACGCGGGCCTGGCGCTCGAGTGGGTGCGGGCCATGCTGGGCCTGAGCTGGGAACAGGCCTATGCCGAAGCCGCAGAAGCGCCCCCTGGGTGCGAAGGGCTGGTTTTTCTGCCCTACCTGACCGGGGAACGCACCCCTCACCTCGACCCCCTGGCTCGAGGGGTCTGGGCTGGGCTAGGCCGACACCACCGGCGGGGTCATCTGATGCGGGCAGCCCTCGAGGGGGTGGCCTTCAGTCTGCGAGAGGGCCTGGAGGCTTTAGGAGAGGCCGTCCCTCCCCGTAGCCCCTTGCGGTTGGCGGGCGGGGGCACCGCCCACCCTTTCTGGCAGCAGCTCCTGGCCGACATCCTGAAGCGACCCCTAACCGTGAGCCCGGTGCGCTCGGCGTCGGCTCGAGGTGCAGCCTTGCTGGGCGCCATGGCCCTGGGGCTCGAGAGGCCGATATCTCGGGAACCCTCCGAACCAGCCACTTTGCCCCGCGCCTCCTACGAGGAGGGTTACGCCAGGTTCAGGCAACTGTATGCCAGGCTGGCTGGGTGGTTTGGAACCCATTGAAAGCCCTGTCTGGATAGGGCTTTCCACTCCCAACCAGGTCTCTCTGGAATGACAAAGCAGGCAAGACCCGCCGCCTGACCCTGGCTGGCGAAGGGCAGGTCTATGCCTATTGGTCCAGCAGGGCAATACAATAGCGTCATGCCTCTAGACCTGGCTTTGCTCAAAAAACTCTCCGAAGTAGCAGGCATTCCCGGCTGGGAAGACCGGGTGCGCGAAGTGGTTCAACAAGCCCTGAAGGGGCTGGTAGACGAGGTGCGCACCGACGCCCTGGGCAACCTGATCGCCCACAAGAGCGGCAACGGCCCCAGGGTGATGGTGGCGGCCCACATGGACGAAATTGGCTTTTATGTCAAACATGTGGATCAGAAGGGCTTCCTGCGGGTACAAAACGTGGGGGGCTTTGACACCCGCAACCTGTTTGCCAGGCCCGTCACGGTCCACACCCAACAAGGGGATCTGCCCGGCCTGCTCAACCCGGCTGGCAAGCCCATCCACATCTCCACCCCCGAGGAGCGCAACAAAATCCCCACGGTAGCCCAGTTCTTTGTGGATCTGGGCCTGAGCGCCAAAGAGGTTGCGAAGCGGGTTCAGGTGGGTGACCCCGTCACGCTGCGGCAGGAAGCCGGCATGCTGGGGGATCTGTTCACCGGCAAAGCCATGGACGACCGGGCCAGTGTTTTTGTTTTGCTCGAGACCCTGAAGCGCCTGAAGGGCAAAAAAATCAAACATGATCTGTATGCGGTCTTCACCACCCAGGAAGAGGTGGGGCTGCGCGGAGCGCTCACCAGCGCATTTCATATCGAGCCCGAAATCGGCATTGCCCTCGATGTCACCCTGGCTGTGGATACCCCCGATAGCGAAGCCCACGAGGCCGTTACCCAGATGGGCCAGGGGGTCGGCGTCAAGGTCATGGACTCGTCCTCCATCAGCGACCGGGGACTGGTACAACAGTTTGTTCAGCTAGCCCGCAAAAAGAAAATTCCCTACCAGATGGAAGTACTGCCGCTAGGTGGAACCGATGCCGGGGCCATTCAGCGCAGCCGCACCGGGGTTCCCAGCATCACCCTTTCTATCCCCACCCGCTACATCCATACCATCACCGAGGCTGTCCACAAGGACGATCTGGAAGCCACCGTCCAGTTGCTTACCGCTTACCTTCAGGGTTGAGGTCTGGCTATAAGAAATCCGTGCTAGTCGCTCTGTTTGTGCGGCAAAAACGAGTTTGGTACAGTTTTTTGCGCCGGGAAATTGTTGGGTTCTTTGCGTGAACCGCGCTAGTTCGTCACCGAACGATGGCGAACTAACCGAATCTGGTATCACACGGTATTCGAGACAGCAGCATGGAGTGTAGTCGTACCGGCCTACACTGGGTTGCTCATAGCAAAGCGGCTTTTACAGTGCTACCCCACACCTGTCTGGGGTCAGGAGCGCTCCGAATAGCTTTCCAGCAATTCGGCCAGCCGGTTGCGGTTGAGGTAGCGTTGCTCGGCGCTCTGCTTGAGTAGTAGCAAATCCAGCTTGTTGTTGAGCCCAGCGTCCATTAGGGGCTGTAGAAAACGGCGATCCCCTACGCAAACGCACACCGCCTCGGCAAGCTCGCGGGTTTGCTGCAACACCCGGCGGGCGCGGGCATCCCCCATCGCGGCCATCTGGGCGATGCTTTCGGACAGGCTCATGGTCGCGTTAATTTAGCTCCTCGAGGCAAAAAGCGAATTAACGCCCAGGTAATGCCTTGAAGAAGCGCTCCCAACATGCCATAAAATCCCTATGTGAACCTTCTGAACGAGACTGAAGTACGGGTCCTGGGCACCCTGATCGAGAAACAGTACGCCACCCCCGACTACTACCCCATGACCGAGAACGCCATTCGGCTGGGGGCCAACCAGAAAAACAACCGCAACCCGGTTACCTACCTGAGCGAAGCGGAGGTGCGTGAAGCCCTGGACTCTTTGCAACGCAAGCGGCTGTGTGGCATGTTCCGCGAGCATGGCGCCCGTGCGCCCAAATACCGGCAGTTTCTGGATCGAGAGTACAAGCTCGAGGCCCCCGCTACCATCGTGATGGCCGTTCTGATGCTGCGCGGCCCGCAAACCCTGGGTGAAATACGGGCCCGGGCCGAGAGCATGAACCACAAGTTTGCCTCGCTCCAGGAAGCCGAGGCGGTGGTGCAAACCCTCATGCAACTGACCCCGCATCCGCTGGTCACGCAACTGGAGCGCCAGCCCGGCGAGCGTGAGGTGCGCTATGCCCACCTTCTGGCCGGTACCCCGGCCGCAATCGTCCGGATAGAGGAAAAAAGTGAGCTGGAAAGCCGGCTAGAAGCCCTGGAAGCGGAGGTGCGCGATTTGCGGGCGGTGGTGGAGGAGCTCAGGAAGGCGCTGGGGGGCTAGAGTGCTTTCATAAAGATTGAGCTATTCACACAATCGTAGATTTCTACCTGAAATCCGATGCCCCAACAACCGTCCCTTGGGATGCAGAACCTGGAATGAGCATGTGGTTCATATCGCACCCTTCGCAGACGTAGCCGCCCATCCAGGCGGCTACTGTTCGCTCCAGGACAAAGATTTTCTAAAGCCGGATGGCTCTACATATCTGAAGAGCACTCTATGCAACGTGGCTGCGGCCCTTGCATCTATTGCTTAACTCGAAAACGAAGGCAAATGACGCTTGCTTGGACTCGGAGGCCTCACTCGCCCCTCTACTCCACCTGCGGTTAGTATTTTGCCCATAGTGGACAAAACCGCCCTGGCGCCAACCAATACTTGCGCTCGGTGCACCTATTTCGCCCTAAGCTGCTCATAGGCAGCACAAACTCGATCCAGTGCAAATTTAACCTCTTCTAATCTGTTGAACCGACCCCAACCAACCCGCACGGTGGCGTAAGCCAGGTCTCTGGGCAGGCCGATAGCGGTGAGGACATAAGAAGGCTCTGGTGCGCCGGAATTGCAAGCCGAGCCCATGCTTAAGGCCATCTCGGGTAGGTTCAGAATCAGGGCATCGGCTTCCACGTCGGGAAAGGTAATGCTGCTGTTGCCAGGCAAGCGGCAGTTCAGATCTCCATTGAAGCGAGCATTTGGAATTCTGGAACGGATACCTAGCTCAAACGCATCACGCATTTGCGCAATGCGATGGGCTTCCTCCTCTAAAGCTGCCTCAGCAATCGCACAGGCAACTCCAAGCCCGACAATCCCCGGCACGTTGAGGGTTCCCGAGCGCAAACCCCATTCCTGACCCCCACCCAGTACCTGCGGCACGAGCGGGTGCTTCTTCAGGTCTTGCCGAAGGTACAAGGCACCCACACCCTTAGGGCCATAGATTTTATGGGCGCTGAGGGAAAGCAAATCCACTCCCCAAGCCCCTACATCCACTGGAACCTTGCCCACTGCCTGGGCAGCATCGCAATGAACGAAAGCTCCGGCTTCTTTTGCCAGCGCTGCGATCTGGCCAATCGGTTGCAGGGTACCTATTTCGTTGTTGGCCGCCTGCACGGAAACCAGGAAGGTATTGTGGTCAATGAGGTGCCGGGCTGCCTCGAGGTCAACCCTTCCCGTTGAATCAACCGGCAGAAACACCAGCTCGAAGCCCTGTTGGGCCAGCCTACGCATGGGCTCGAGCACAGCCTTATGTTCGATGGGGGAAGTCACCAGGCGCCTGCGAGGACCCCTATATCCTGCTGCTAGGCCAAAAATAGCAAGGTTGTTGCTCTCAGTAGCGCCACTGGTGAACAAAATTTCACCGGGTTTGGCCCCAATAAGCTGGGCTACCTGATAACGGGCTTGTTCAACCGCATCGGCGGCGTTGCGGCCCAAGGCATGAAGGCTGCTCGAGGGGTTGCCAAAATGTTCGGTAAAAAAGGGTGCATAGCACCTACGAATAGGAAAGCCTTAGCCATCAAAACTCGGCGACATTTCTGGAATACTTCATTACAGTTATCAATCTGCCCACGGATTCGGATAGCGACAGATGAAAGTCTCCTCGATAGTCTAAGTCTCCAAATCTACTTTTGGAGTCTTTCCTGAGTGATACACCAAGCTCAGAAAGGTCATACAGTCTGTAGCTTTGGGTCAGCCGAAGCGGTAACTTCTCTAGGCGTTGATCATTGGGCAATTTATCTCTCTTCACCCGTTGATTGAATATCCGGTCTGCTGGGACAAGGTTCCAGGTTTCGTTGATTGGATATATTGAAACCGGTATCAGGTGGTCTATGTCGTAGTTTTTTATATCAAGCTTGCTTCCTGTCCAAGGACAGATAAACGCATGTCCTTCCATCATCAACAGCTCAACCTGGTTTCGTTCCCAAGTTAGGGGTCTGCGGTTATCAGGCCTGCTTGTGAGGGCCTCATAGACTTTGCCACGATTTATGTTGGTGAGTTTTTCTGTGAACAAAGCCCACTCATGAATGCAAAGAGCCTCTACCCATAAGGAGACCTGAAGAAACTCGCTCCACAAACTTGTATCCACCTGTAGGCAAAGGTCTTCTTCTAATGTTCCTGGCAGCGCAGTAACGTTCGTCTGGTGCTTTATCTGTCTCCAATACCTTGGCTTAGGAAACAGCGACCACTCCCCCTGCCCCGCATAACGGATGGGTTGTTGAATGGCACGAATGATAGCTCCTATAGCTTTTTCGTAAAGCACCCGCAAATCTGGTGGATAGATCTGCGCTCTCCTTGATGAACGCATCTCTGATACCAAGTAATAGCCGTCAGATTGAGAAAAGCCGTAGTTGTTATTTTCCCAATAAAGGCGTAGGGCACCAAGATGATTTCTAAAGGAAATATCTTGCTTAGAGCCTTGTGGTCGGGCTTGTAAGATGCTTTCACTGCCAACAAACGGCCAGTAATATGCTATCCAGAATTCAGCCAGCAGCTTCAAGGGAATAGCAAGACTGCTATTTTTCTCTGAGGTCATGAATTCGGGAAAACCCAGAGCTACGTCATTGATGCTACGAATCAAAGCAAGTTTATAACTTGCGGTCTTGGCATCGTGTCTGAGAATCGTTCCAATAAGTTTTCCCGCAGGCAAAAATGAAACCGGGGACATCTTGACTCAAAGAATACCGCACCCCCTCTCGACATCTTGAACACTTTGGTAATCTATGCATTTCTATCCCAAGCGCACCCCTGAGAAAGCTGGGCTGCCCAACCAAGACGGCCTCACTGGGTTGCTACATTCGGCCACAAAACAACCCAACCCCCAACTCTGTAGATCGGGGGTTTGGCTGTGCAGGGCTTGGTTTTGGTTTGGTGGGCGATGTAGGATTTGAACCTACGACCCCACGCGTGTGAATTACCATCTCTGCTTTGGCATCGGAACAGAATATCCCGTAAATCGTTTCCTGAACGAAACGTCTTAGTCGCCCAGGTCTGATCGAAGGGTACTTGGTACGGTTCAAAATGCTTCGTTTGTTCGTCATTCTTCGTACTCCACTTCATCCCCCAAAAGCTGTTCCAGAGGGAGTGCAACAGCTTTTAGGTCATCATCCTCAGGGTGGTTGTAGACCTTATCGGTAAGAACTGTATCGGCATGCCCTGCCTTGCGGGAAACCAGCTTTACGTCCGCTTTCCGGCGAATCAGCGTGATGTGAGTGTGGCGTAGCTCGTGCGGAGTACGATAGGGAACCTGAGCAGCCTCCGCGAGAGAACGTAGGGCACGTCTAAAGTTGTTGATTGAGACCGGGGTTCCAAGCGAGGAAGGAAAAACCAGGGCAAAATCCCTCCACCTGGAACCCGCCAAGGCCCTCTCTTCTTCAACCAAGTAACGGTACTGTTCAAGGACAGCAAGAGTACCGGCATCAAGGTGAAACACTCGTTCACTGCTTTTGGTCTTGGGTTTTCCAAAGACAGGTGTAGGGCCAGCAACCAAGAGGGTGCGGCTAATCTTTACCTTGGAGCCTTGAATATCGCCGTACTGGAGCGCAAAGAGTTCCCCAGGACGTACCCCGGTTGTGATGGCAAAGCGGATGGGCGCATACCAGCGCGTACCCTCAGCAGCCGCCAGCACACGCTTGACCTCGGAGGGCGTCCAAGCGCTTGTGGTGCGGACAGTTCCACCCTTAGGCGCATCGAGTTTGTCGGCTGGATTAGCCGGAATAATGTCTAGTTGATAGGCTTTACGAAGCGCTTTTTTGAGAAAGTGATAAACATGCTTCCGCACCGAAGGAGACAAATTGCGCTCGGCCAGGCTTCGCAGTAGAAAGTCTATGTGAGCGCTCTTGATTTCGGTCAGGAGAATGTCGCCAAGGTCAGGAACAATGTAGCGAAAGTACTGCTGGTAGTTCTCAAGGGTGTTTTGGCGTACCTCAGGAGCCTTATCTCGAATGAAGCGCTCCAGCCAACGCTTGAGTGTGACTTTATCAGCATTTGCCAGCAGGGCCAAAGGAGACTGGTTGAGAAGCTGTAGGGCTTTCTCCCAATACTCCTGCTTTGTCCTGCCATAGACTGACTTCCGCAGAGGGCGTCCATTACGGTAGCCCACCACGACCTTACCCTCAAAGAGGGGCCTATCCTTACGCCTGGTGGGTTCAGGGATACTACCCTTGCTAGGTTTAGTCCCAGGGGAGGGCATCCTTTACCTCTTGCGGCTCGTACTGATCGAAGGTCTCCAGATAGGTCTTGAGTGCCACGAAGGGAATCGCAACACGGCGCTTTCCCAGCCGCTTGCACGCCAGGCGGCCCGAGCGAAGTTCTTGCTCTACCGTATCGCGCGAGACACCTAGTATCTCCATGACCTCTCGGATGGAGAAAACGGGCTTTTGTGGAAGAAGGTTTGAAGTGTTAGTATGAATAGCTGACAAGGAACACCCGTCCTTTCCGAACTACCCGCACACCCTTTGGCATGGTTGTGGTGCGGGTTTGTTCGTAAATAAGGGTAGCAACGGATTAGTATTTTGTCAAGCTATACGTATTGTTCTATCAACTACTCTGATGCGGTCGTTTCTTGCTTCCCTTCAGACGGGATTAGATTCTTCCTTATGGCCTCCCAAAAGTCGCCAAAGTTTTCAGCCCATCTGTAACCACTATTGCGCCGTGACCATGCAGTTTGGGGCGGGCATACTTCCCGGAACTTTACCCCCAAAATACGCTCGTACTTAGCATAAGTCGCTGGTGAATGAACAATTCTCAGGACTTTGTACCCGAAGAGTTGACCCATGATGAGCGCACCCAAGGCCCGTTCAAGTAAGTCAAGGTTGCCCTGGTACTTCTTTGATGCGGCTTGGATTATTGGTTCCAGTTTGGCAAAGTCAAACGGCACCGCATCGGGTAGTTTCTGTTCTTCATGCTTGGCTCTGGGCATAGTGTGACCTAATAATACACTAGCTTTCTTCAAGTCAATAGCTTGACGAGCCTTTTCTCTTTGCTGCGCGGCCCCACGCTGCACGGACATTCACTAGCCCTGTGCTGCACAACAGTTTTTAGGAGTCGCCTCAGTGCAGCTAGGGCCTTGCTCTTTGAACTAGGGGACAATCAAGTTACGGCTACGGTTGCAGTGGGTGCATTCATGGCCAGGATAAGCCTGTGTCTAGGGCCGAGCCTTTCCCTACCCGTTTCCAGCAGGTTGACCAGGAAATCACCGAAGGTGTAGGGGTCGGCTTTTTCCATCAGGGCAATAGATGCCGCCACTTGACGACGCAGCCAGGCCGTGATCCGCTCCAGGGTACGGGGCGCTTTGGCAATGTGCAGGGCGGCTTTCTCGACGCCGTTCACGAAGGCAGCCCACCAGGACAGCAAGGGAGCCCGGCTGATGTTGGTATTGGCTGAAGCATCTACAAAGTCCACGAACTGTCGCAGATGAGCCAGGAACCGAACCGCCCACTCCCCCGGAGGACTCAGCAGCACCTCTCGGAGCACCAGCCGAGCCCGGTCACCCTTTAGCTCCAGCTCAGTACGGGTATAGCCCCGTGCATCATAGACCCGCAGGTAACGTTCAGAGGAACGAGAACCCAGGGTAAAGGTAGAACCCTCCCCGTTCTGATGCCAGCCCCAGCTACGGGCATTGGTGGTTTTGACCGCCGAACGAATATCACCCCGCTGGAAGGCCCTCAGCAAGTCCTTAGGGGTGAACGGGCAGTAGTCCGCGTACATGTCGCCACGGGAGACCCACCAGACCACACGGGCCCGCTCCAGCGAGGTTACAAAATCGTGCAAGTATTCAGGGCTGATGGTATCCACCGCCGAACCCGGAATCTCCACGGTGCAGCGCTCCGAACCATCCACCGGCAACGAGTACACCTTGACCCCAAGAGGCCCTAGGTGTATTTCGCGGTAGCCGCGTCCACCGTGCCCGATAGGTAGCCAGGCCGCCGTATCCTCATGCCCCGGTGCAACCAGACCCGCCGCCACGTAGCGCACATAGTCCGGTGGAGCCTGAATCGTGAAGGTGAGCGTGTGGAAGCCAACAATCGGCCCCCGCTTTGTAATCTCCACCCCCCTGTTAGTAGGGGGGGGTGGAGCGGCCAGTCGTGGGGGCAACCCCACTGCCTGGCCGCTCACTTTGCACCTCCAACAGTAGCGGATAACCAGTCAAAGGTGGCTATGTCGTACAAGTGTCGTATTTTCAGGGCAAATGAAGAGGACGCTACTTCAGTAAGTAGCGTCCTAGACTTGGTGGGCGATGTAGGATTTGAACCTACGACCCCACGCGTGTGAAGCGTGTGCTCTCCCGCTGAGCTAATCGCCCGTGCTGGCTTGCTCTCGCAAGCGCACTCAAAAGGGTAACACCCGCTTTTGGGCGTGTCAAGCTGCGCGCTGGGTATGATTATCGGCATGGAACAGGCTTTGCTCGTAAAAATTGGAGGTAGCCTGAAGGAAGCGGGCGAGTTGCTGGATGAAATAAGCGCCTACCCCTCCCCCCTAGTGCTGGTGCATGGGGGCGGCCCCCGCATTGGCGAGTGGCTCAACCGGATGGGCTTCGAAACCCACTTTTACCAGGGGTTGCGAATCACCCCCCCCGAGCAGATGGAGGTGGTAGAGATGGTGCTCACCACCCTGGGCAAACAACTCGCCGAGGGCCTTTCACGCCGTGGGCGGCCCAGTGTGGCCCTGACGGGGCGCGATGCCGGGCTGCTCGAGGCCCGCTTACTAGACCCCGTACTGGGCCGGGTCGGCGAGGTCAGCAAGGTCAACACCCCGGTTCTGGAAAAACTGCTTCAGGCCGGCCTGACCCCCCTGGTAGCCCCCATCGGCCTCGACCCGCAAGGCCCCCTCAACATCAACGCCGACACCGCCGCCGGGGCCATTGCCGGAGCTCTGCACCTCCCGGCGGTCTTCCTGACCGATGTGGTGGGGGTTCTGCGCGACCCCAAAGACCCCAGCAGCCGCTTGGCCCAGCTCAGCCAGGCCCAGGTGCAGGACTTGATCCAGAACGGCACCATCTCCGGGGGCATGATTCCCAAGGTCGAGGCCGCCCTGAATGCTGTTGGCAAAGGCGCTCCCTGGGCCAGCATTGCCAGGGGAACCCAGGGCATCTTGCGGGCGGTGCTGGAAGGCATGGCAGGCACGCGGGTGGTGGCATCGTAACCGTTACCTTAGCTTTTGAACCAACCATCCCCGGTATCAGGTCGTAAACCCGTCCGGGGCCTTGCGTCCATTGAGCCTCTGGCCTTCAGCTTCAGGCTTTCGGCAATTCCCCATGCCCGTTTGACGACCCCTTACGTGAAGTGGCACAATCGCCCCTATGCGAGCGGTCTGGATGGAGTCCAGGGGCGGCCCGGAGGTTTTGCGCTACGGCGAGATGGCGGCCCCGTCGGTAGAAGCCGGGCAGGTTCGGGTGGCCGTGAAAGCGGTGGCCCTGAACCACCTGGATATCTGGGTTCGCAAGGGGGTAGCCAGCCCCAAACTACCGCTGCCGCACATCCTGGGCTCCGATGTGACCGGGGTGGTGGAAACGGTGGGCGCGGGCGTGGAGGGCCTCGCGCCGGGGGATGCCGTGGTGCTGAACCCTGGGGTCTCCTGTGGCCGCTGCGAGCGGTGTTTGAACGGGCAGGATAACCTCTGCCCGCAGTACCAGATTCTGGGCGAACACCGCTGGGGTGGGTACGCAGAGCTCATTACGGTACCGGCAGCCAACGTCCTGCCCAAACCGGCCAACCTGAGCTGGGCCGAGGCCGCCTCGGTGCCCCTTACCTTCCTGACCGCCTGGCAGATGGTGGTGGACAAGCTCCAGGTCAGGCCGGGCGAGGACGTGCTGGTGATGGCCGCCGGTTCGGGGGTTTCGGTGGCCGCCATTCAGATTGCCAAGCTATATGGGGCACGGGTCATTGCCACCGCCAGCAGCGAGGAGAAGCTGGCCCAGGCCAGGGCGCTGGGTGCGGACGAAACGGTTAGCTACGCCCACCCGGACTGGTTCAAGGAGGTTCGCAGGCTCACCGGTGGCAAGGGCGCCGATGCGGTGGTGGACCACACCGGCGCCCAGTACTGGGAAGGGGTGATCAAGGCCACCGCCTGGGGTGGGCGCATCTGCCTGGTGGGGGCCTCCTCGGGGTACGAAGCCACAACCCCCCTCTCTCACGTCTTTTACCGGCAGCTCTCCATTTTTGGCTCCACCATGGGTTCCAAGAGCCGCCTCTTCCCCATTCTTCGCTGGGTGGCCGAGGGCCGGCTCAAGCCCATCGTGGGGGCCACCCTGCCCCTCGCCCAAGCCGCCGAGGGACACCGGCTGCTGGAAGAGCGCAGGGTGTTTGGCAAGGTGATTTTGGAAGTTTAGAGCGGGTAAAAGACTGTCTATGGTCGATGGTCTATAGTCCCTGGCTGCTCGTAAGAGATGCGGCAGTCCGGGGCTTTTTGTGTTCAAAAAAGTAATGGAGGGTGGGTGTTGGACCCTCGAGGTTTTCTTCACCTCTAAGCGAAACAATCCAGGGTCAAGCTGCGTGCATGACCTTGCACCGAGTTCGCATAACGCATGTGTGGGAAGGGCTTCCCTGCTCGAGGCCGTAACCCTGTTGAACCGTAGAGTGCTGGCTTAGAGACAGGCGGTTTGAGTCTTGTAGCTTTGCACATAGACCAGCGCCGCACGCACCGCATGCCGTTCAGCACGCAAAGGTTGGCGGGGGTTGGGGTCGAGCAAATACACTTCGATGCCCTGTAGCAAGAGGGCTTTGAAGAACTCTTCTTTTCCGCGCCAGTCCCGTATTTGCTGCACCTCGAGGTCGCCCAAGCCCGTTACAGCGCTTGGAAATTGGCGAGCCATGTCGCATGATGTAAAGAGCAGAGCCAGGGGTGGCCCTGTCTGAATCAGCAACGGTCGCTCAAGCGCACCGAGATAGTAGATTGGGCCGTCTAGATGTAGCATACACATCTAGCGTAGCGGAAAGCCCCGCCGCAACACAGGAAGCGAGAAAGAAAAAAGATGAAGACGGCTTTATTTATTGATGGCTCCTACATGTACGATGCGGCCAAGCGTCTGGGGTGGAACATTGACCACCGGAAGGCGATTGGGGTTTTCTCCAAGCCCGAGGACCTGTACAACGCCTTCTATTACGCCCCCGTCACCGACAGCAACGACGAGCGTCAGCAAAAATTCCTGGACGCCCTGGTGTTCATGGGCTACACCGTGCGCAGCCGGGAAGCCCACGGCGACCCCCGCTTCGAGGCCATGATCGCCACCGATTTGCTGATTACCGCGCCCCGCTGGGAGCGGGCGGTGGTGGCGAGTGGCTCGGGCGACCTGGCCCATACCCTCTCGGCCCTCCGGGCCCAGGGCAAGGAGATTCATCTGCTGGGGGTACCCGAACTCACCGACCTCGAGCTCCGCAATCAGAGCGACCGCTACCTGGACTTGCGCGAGTTGCAGTCCCAGCTCGAGCGCACCGGCGGTGGACGACGGGCCTATCCCGCCGTCAGCGAGGAGAGCTTTGGCGGCGAGGAACAGACCAGTGCCGCCCGGCGACTGATGGATAACCTCGAGGACGAGTTACAGTAAAACGGCACGAACGCTAACCCCTACCTGTCCGGTAGGGGGTTTTTCACGTCCACTCCTTGACAGGAACCAGCTCGCCCCCCTCCACAACCTTGCGCTTGGGGCGATAGGCGTTGTCGAACCAGATTTCCAGCACGGCCCGGTCAAGGTGTTCCGGGGAAATAATGTTTTTGCGCACATAGTACCCCCCCTCGTCGGAGGTGGAGATTTCATTACCCTTGGTGAGCCGTAACTCTACGATATCGCCACTGCGAGCGGTGCGTACCCGTACCCGAAAAGCGGTATCGCCCTCGCGCTGCACGTGTTCATCCGGTTTACCAAACAAACCAAACATATCACTAGCTTATCGCACCGTTTCCCCGGTTCTGCCGAAGGCTTCCAACTAAAGGCAATCCGTATGGCGCAGCTTGGAGCGGTGCGCAGACCGCTTTATGCAGGTTCACCCACAGCTTTGCGCTGCTCCCGACGGCGGCGATGCCATTCCAGAGCGGGTTCTTCAACCAGTTTGTAAGAAAGTACCGCCGCTATATAACTGACTCCCAACAGGGCCGCACTAATCAGCAGCCATTGCCACAGGTCGCTCATGCCCATATAGCTATATTGTGGGTTAAGACGATCACGGTAGAGTTCCAAAATCAGGAAGTGCCAGATGTAGATGCCAAAAGACACCTTGGCAGTGAACCGAAAAAAACGGTTGTCGAACCAATGGCCCAATACACGGGTAAAAGGCAGGGTTGCCAACAAAAACATGGTAAGCAGAGGGAAATAAGGGAAAAAATAAGGCTGGTTCTGCCAGCTCTGACCGAAGCCAGACCCATCCCGTAGCTGCCACAGAAATCCAAATGTGACCAGCAATGCCAGCCCAGCCACCCCATCAAATACCCAGCGGTTTTTGAGGTACTCCGTCCACCTGGGTTGGGTTTGAAACCACACGATTAACCCTGCTGCCAACACGCCCCACACATAATGGGCAAACATCCCCACCACGTTGTAGCCCGGCATCCACTCCTTGGCTCCGCCGATCAGGCCATACTCCCAGCCTCGGTGGTGGTCGCTGGGTTGGAGGTAGACCTGAATGAGTTGGTTGGCTCCCAGTACCACCGCAAAAGCAGCTAGCCAAAAGGCAAACGCCACCCCAATCCCTCGGCGGGGCAGCCACCAAAATAGCAGGGCCATAAACGCCGGCATCAGCACGTAGCAGAAGACCTCAAAACTGATAGACCACAGCGGACCGTTGATCTCGGTGGGAAACAGGGTTACGTAGTGAAAACCCGAGGTGAAGGTGAGACCCGCCAGCAAGCGCAGCCAGACAAAGTCCGTGGGATGCCACAAATACCAGGCCACCACAAAGCTCACGATCAGGCTGGCATAAAACCCCGGCATAATGCGAACAGCGCGGCGGGCCATGAAGTCGCGGATGTTGGGAAAAGGTTTGTGGTCTACATAGTTTTGCCAGAACGGCCTGGACAAAAGCATTCCGCTAAGTACAAAGAATACGCTCACGCCTGCCTCGCCCAACAGGGCAAACTGTTGCAAGCTTTGCACCGCTTCACTTTGCTTTTCAGCATTCAAACGTTCAAAAAAGTGGTGAATCAGAACGGACAGGGCAGCAATTGCCCGAATGCCATCGGCTCCCAATATGTTGCCTTTCATACGTGACTCCTAAGTATCTCCACGATAGAAACCTAATGGGTAGAAAAAGGGTGATTCACGAAGCCGCGCCGCTGCAAACCCCAGAATTCGCACTTTCGTTGAGCAGCATGATATTTCTATCGCGGGCGCACTTAGACCACACATCCCACACAGGTAGTTCCGGGTGGGCGCTAAGTCATTTGCATTATGCGGCCTCCGGTCAGGGCCAGCAGTTCATTTGGGGAAAGGCCGAAGAGGGCAAAAGGAGTACCCGCAGCGGCATAGATTCGCTCGTGTTGCAACAGATCAGGGTCAATCAGGGCCTCCAGGTGCTGGGCATGGCCCACCGGTGGCACCCCGCCAATGGCAAAGCCGGTCAAACGGCGGACATACTCGGCATCGGGCTTGACCAGTTGCTCACCCAAACTTTCTTCTACCTGATGGGTGTTGACCCGGTTGGCTCCCGAAACCAGCAGCAGATACGGCTTTTTGCTAACAGCTCCGTGGAATACCAGCGATTTGACAATCTGGCCCACCGTGCAACCCACGGCATCGGCGGCTTCCTGGGCGGTGCGGGTCGAGGCGGCCAGCTCCTGCACCCGCAGGTGGCTAAAACCTTTCTGGTGCAAGGCGTCCTGCACCTTTTGTGCGCTGGGCGAGAGCTTCATCGGGAGAGTTCGTCCAGAATGCCGCACAGCAAGGCGATGCGGGCCGGAATTTGCGGGATGTAGACATTCTCGGTAAGCTGGTGGGCCGCCTCGCCGAACAAGCCCAGCCCGTCCAGGGTGGGTACGCCCAGAGCCGCCGTGAAGTTGCCATCCGAGCCGCCCCCTACCCTACCAGGCCCTAGCTCTAGGCCCACTTCGGCCCCGATACGCCGGGCCATCTCGAACAGCTCGAGCGAGGCTGGCGAAGGTTCCATGGGGGGTCGGTTCAGGCCACCCTCGAGCGAGAGCGACGCCCCCGGCAGCACCGGCTGCAAGGCCCGGAGTTCGCGCTCCACCCGCTCGGCCTCGGCCATGGTCCAGGCCCGCAGGTCGATGTCCACCCAGGCCGTGGCCGCCACTACGTTGCTGGTCGTCCCGCCCTTGATAACGTTGGGCCCCAGGGTGGTGCCCTGGGTCCAGTCTTGCAGGGCCACAATTTTGGGAATCTGATGGGCCAGCTCCACAATGGCGTTGATGCCCTTTTCAGGTTCGACGCCCTGGTGGGCGGGCTTGCCGTGGGCGGTGAGGCGGTACTGGCCCACCCCCTTGCGGGCTACCTTGAGGTCGCCGTTGCCCATGGGCGCCTCGAGCACCAGCACCAGGTCGTTGCGCCGGGCTCCGGCCTCGATGGCCGCCCGCGAAGCCTGCGAACCCACCTCCTCGTCGGGGGTGAAGAGGAGCTCGAGCTGGGGTCTACCCAGCCCCAGGGCCGCATTCGCGCGCAGGGCCCACAGAAGCTGCACGATGTTGCCCTTCATGTCGTAGACGCCGGGGCCATAGGCCCGTTCGCCCTCTACTTTCCAGGGCACCCCAAAAGCGCCCACCGGGTGTACGGTGTCGAAGTGGCAGAGCACCAGCACTTTTTTCCCGCTCCCCGGCACCTGTACGCGGAGCATGGGGCCGTTCTCGGTTTCCTGGCGCTCGAGCCTTCCGTAAGGCTCAAACTGCTCTGCAATCCAGCGGGCCACCCGATCCAGACCAGGGAGGTCGTAGGAGGGGGCCTCGAGGGTCACGATGGCTTCTAAGTCTTGCAGGATGGTGGGCAGTTGGGGTTGCAGGTGTTCCAGAGGCTTCACAGGCCCATACTAACGCCGTTCAGCATAAGTGAACAGGCTTTTTCGGCCCTGAGCATCGCACGCCTGACCGGTGCGAAAAGCCGCCTTAGTCATGAGCCGTATTGGATTTCCCATGAACAAAGGAAATCACAATTATTTCGTCAGCCAGGATCATGTACGACATGCGATACTCGCCGACCACTGCCATCCGAATATCACTGCGGTTATAGTCGGGGTGAGGTTTGGCCGCTTCGGGGAACTGTTCAATCAACTCCAACGTTTCGCGCAGCTTGCGATTCAACTGGCGAAGCCTGGTCGAACTGCTCTGTCGTAGGCGGGCCTCGTCACGCTGCAACTCCGCGCCCTCAGACCACCTAATCCGCATTACCTTCCCTATTCAACTTCTTCAAAACGGCTTCGTTGGAAACCAATTTGCCCTTCAGCGCATCGGCCAAGCCCTCCACCATGGCTTTGTATTCACGCAATTGAAGTTCCATTTTTTGGTATTCTTCCACCCCCATCATGACCGCAGCCGAGTAGCCATTGTGCGTGACCAGCACAATTCCGCCCTCTTCGCGCAGCCGCTTGAGAATTGGGGAGGCATTCGAGCGAAACTCCGAGATGGGAATTACATTGTTCGCAATGTCCAGGGTGGGCATGCAAATATTGTACATAATTTTCATGAGCGATTCTAGCCTCGAGCCTTTCTCGTCCCGGTGGTTGAGGCTTGATACCAGCGCCAGCCAAGCGCTTCGGGGCCCCTCTTTCTGCTATCCTATTGCGGTGTTAGCGCATCGCCCCGACATCAAGGCCCAGCTCAAAGAGACCCTCGCCCAGGCCCTGCAAGCCCTGGGGTTGAGTGAATTGCCCGAAATCATTGTGCAGGAGACCCCAGCCGGCAAGGAAGGCGATTACGGCACGCCCATCGCCATGAGCCTGGCCCGCACCCTGCGAAAAGCCCCCCCGCAAATCGCCGCCGACCTGGTGCAGAATATCCAGCTACCCCCCTGGGTGCGTCGCACTTTTGTGGTGGGGGGTTACCTGAATTTTGAGCTGGACCCCGCTTTTTTGGTGCAGGCGGCCACCCTGCCCATTGAGCCCTTTCCGCAAACCGAGGGCAAGGTGCTGCTGGAGCACACCTCGGTCAACCCCAACAAGGAACTGCACGTGGGGCACCTGCGAAACATCTGCCTGGGCGACTCGCTGGCGCGAATCCTGCGCTATGCCGGGCGCAGGGTGGAGGTCATGAACTACATTGACGACACCGGACGGCAGGCCGCGGAGAGCCTGTACGCCCTGCGGTACTTTGGCCTGGAAAACCCCCCCACCGGCACCAAGTACGACCACTGGGTCGGCGATGCCTACGTGCGGCTGCACCAGGAGCTGGAAGACCCCCAGAAGAAAGCCGTGATCGAGCAAGGGGTACAGGAGACGCTGCATCGCCTCGAGGCTGGCGAGCTGCGCCCCGAAGTGGATAAAATCCTGCGTTCGCAACTGCAAACCATGTACCGCCTGGGGGCCGAGTACGACGCCCTGGTCTGGGAGTCGGACATCGTGCGGGAGGGCCTGTTGGGCCAGGCCATGAAAGCCCTCGAGGGCTCCCCTTACGTCTCGCGGCCCACCGAGGGCAAGTATGCCGGGGCTTTGGTGATGGACACCAGCGCCTTCATTCCCGGTCTGGAAGACCCCTACCTGGTGCTCATTCGCTCCAACGGCACCAGCACCTACACCGCCAAGGACATCGCCCTGCAGTTCTGGAAGATGGGCCTGCTACAGGGCATCAAGTTTGCGGAGTACGACACCCAGCCCAGCGGCGCCCGGCTTTACAGCACCCACCCCCAGGGGACTCGGATGCCCTTTGGGGGGGCCAGCGAGACCATCAACGTGGTGGACGCCCGCCAGAGCCATGCCCTGCGGGTCGTGCAGGCTTCCCTCGAGGTCGAGGGGCGGCACGACCTGGCCGAGCAATGCTTCCACCTGGCCTACGAAACGGTGCTGCTCGAGGGCCGTCAGATGTCCGGGCGCAAGGGCATTGTGGTAAGCGTGGACGAGGTGATGGACGAGGCTGTCCGGCGGGTACGGGCGGTGATTGCCGAGAAAAACCCCGACCACCCCAACCCCCAGGAGGCCGCCGAGCAGATTGGCGTCGGCGCAGTGCGCTTCGCCATGATCAAAACCGAGGCCAAAAAGCAGATTGATTTCCGCTACGACCAGGCCCTGAGTTTCGAGGGCGATACCGGGCCTTACATCCAGTACGCCTATGCCCGGGCCGGCTCCATTTTGCGCAAGGCCGAAGAACAGGGGGTTTTGCAGGAAGAGGCCGATTACGCCCAGGCCACCGCCTACGAGATTATCCTGGCGAAAAACCTCCTGCGCTTTCCCGAGGCCGTGCAGGATGCCGCCCGCAACAAGGCTCCGCATATCGTGGCCCAGTATTTGCTGGAACTGGCCGCCGCCTGGAGCAGCTTTTACAACGCCAAAACCCCGGATGGAAAGTCGGCTACCCCCGTGCTGACCGCGCCCCCTGGGCTGCGCGGGGTGCGGCTCGAGCTGGTCAAAGCCCTGCGGCAGACGCTCCAACAGGGGTTGGCATTGCTGGGCTTGCAGGCTCCGGAGGTGATGTAGATCGGCAGATTAAGGTTTCTTGAACATCCCGAATGCGCTTTTTGGCCCGCGAAACCCTGTGCCGATGAAGCAAAACCCCCCCTTTGGGGGTTTCTGAGGAATAGCTATTGATTACTCACCATCGGCATATGAGAATGAAAAAGGTTTGCTGATGATGCGCACGGTTGCCCTTTTGACCCTGTTGGCCCTGGCCTCGGCTTTTGCCCAGGCGCCCCGCCTGACCACCCCCGAGGAAGTGGCCCGGGTGGAGGTGATTCGCCGGGCCTTACCCGCAGTGGTCAAGATTTTTGGCATCCTGCGCGACCCCCAGACCGGCAACGAAGGGCCTACCAACGGCTCGGGTTTTTTTTATGCACCCAGCCGTATCATCACCAACTACCACGTGGTGCAGGACTTGCGCGACATCAGCGTGGAGCTTTTTGATGGGCGCTCCTTCCCGGCCCAGGTCTTCGCGGTGGACAAGGGCATTGATATCGCCATCCTGACCGTACAGGGGGTAACGGCCCCCGCCCAGCTTTCCTTTAGCAGCTCGCAAAGTTTGCCAGTGGGCATGGGGCTGGTAGTCATTGGCAGCCCCTTTGGGCAGCGCAACCTGGCCTCCTACGGCATTCTGGCCGGAACCGGCCCCACGGCGGCAGAGAAAAACGACCTTGACCCCGAAATTGGCTCGGAAATTGGCGACCTGCTCTTCACCGATGCCCGCATCGTGCAGGGCAACTCGGGGGGCCCGGTGCTCGACCTGCAAGGCCGGGTGGTGGGGGTGGCCAACGCCACCCTGGGCGACCTGAGCGGGGTGGGCGGGGTGGGGGTGGCCATTCCGGGCGACCTGGTGCGGCAAAGCGTGAGCGACCTCGAGCGTTTCGGGGTGCCCCAGCGGGGCAACCTGGGCGCCACCCTGCTCGACCTGGGCGAACTGGACCCCATTCTGCTGGGGCGGGTGGGCTTGCTATCCACCCGCGGGGCCATGATTGAAAAGGTGCAGCCCGGCGGCCCCGCCGCTCGCGCGGGCTTGCGCCCGGCCCAGCGAGACCAGCGCGGCAAACTGGTCAGCCTGGGCGATGTCATCCTGGCCGTTAATGGTCGCACCATGCGCAACGCCAGCGAGGTCACCCAGACAATCGCCCGCTACCGCCCGGGCGACCGGGTCACCCTCACCATCTGGCGCAACGGACGACGGCTGGATGTAACGCTGACGATGATTGCCAGGCGCTGATGCGCCTGCCGAGGGTCGAGGGCCAAGCGCTCGATCACAAACGGCCCTTGACACCCGGCCCTGAACCCTGGACGCTATAGCACGATGTATATCGCTATCGAGGGTGTGATTGGGGTGGGCAAAACCACCCTGGCCCGGCTGCTGGCCGAGCGGCTGGGGGCCGAGAGTTTGCACGAGGTGGTGGAGGAAAACCCCTTTTTGCCCCTATTCTATCAAGACCCGGTGCGCTACGGCTTTAAGGTGCAGGTGTTTTTCCTCCTCTCGCGCTACAAGCAACTGCTGCCCCTCTCGCAGCCCAGCCTGTTTGCGGGGGGGGTGGTAGCCGACTACCTGTTCGACAAGGACGCCATTTTTGCTGCCATGAACCTGAGCGGGGCCGAGTGGGAGTTGTACAACGACCTCTACACCCACCTCTCGCCCAAGCTGCCTACCCCCGACCTGACCCTTTACCTGCGGGCCCCCCTGCCGGTCATACTGGAGCGCATCCGCCGCCGGGGGCGGGTCTTCGAGAAGCAGATGGAGCCCGAGTACCTGGCCCGCCTGAGCGAGTTCTACGAGCGCCACTTTGCCACTTACCCGCATCCGCTGTGGGTTCTGGACACCCAGGAGTTCAACTTTTCCGAGCGCGAAGCCGACCGGGACTGGGTGGTGCGGCGCGTACAGGAAAGATTGGGCATCCCGGCCACCACCGAAAACGCACCTAGCCGTACTTCCATCGCGGGTCTCGAGCGCTCTTGAAATTGGTATCCTGGCCGCCTTGTTTTTGGCCCTAGACCCTCCACGCTTGACCCTCAACCCCCATGTATATCGCTATTGCAGGGAATATTGGCTCCGGTAAGTCTACCCTGACCGGACTGCTGGCCCAACGCTATGGGCTTTTGCCGGTCTACGAGGCCGTGGACGAGAACCCCTACCTGGCCGACTTCTACGCCGACATGGGGCGCTGGGCCTTCCAGTCGCAGGTCTTCTTCCTGGCCAAGCGGCTGGCGCAGCACCTCGAGCAGATCAACCCCGCCCAGCATGTGGTGCAGGACCGCACCATCTTCGAGGACGCCTTTATCTTCGCCCAGAACCTGTGGCTCGAGGGCCACCTCTCCGAGCGAGACTGGCAGACCTACCTGGCCCTCTACGAGGGTATTGCGCCCGCACTACGCAAGCCCGACCTGCTGATTTATGTGCGGGCTTCGGTCGAAACCCTGCAAGCCCACATTGCCCGCAGGGGGCGGGCCTACGAGCAAACCATTCCTACCGAGTACCTGGCCTCGCTCAACCGCCTCTACGAAGCCTGGGTTGGGGCTTACAACCTCTCGCCAGTGCTGGTGATTTCCAGCGACACCGTCAACTACGCCGAGGATGAAGAAACCCGTGAGCTCATGTTTCGGATGCTGGAAGCCTACGGCCTGAGCACCCCGTTGGTATGAAGTTCTTTGCAAGAACCTATCGAGGCTGTGGGCGTGGGAAGAAAAAAGGTCTCCCCCCGGAAACCCAGGTAGGGAGACAGAGCGAATCTACTTTATTTCCTCTTATACCAAATCTGCTCAGAAGTGACCCAAAAGCGATATACAAGTCCCTCGGACTCCCTCGGACGCGCCCCCTGGCGCGGCAAGTGAGGGGCGCGTTTAGCGCCGCTCACGCGCAGAGTTGGTATTACGACTGGAAGTCTTAGAAGGTTGTTGGTACGGAGGCTCCACATTGGGCTCGAGGTTTGCCTGGGGTAACCGCACCACCGAGAAGTGCTGGTGGAAGGTTTCCACCTGCAGATCGAACACCGGGATCACGCCCACCTCGCTTTTGCAAAACGGCGTGAACTTGACGCATTTGGAGGCGCTGATGGCATTCCCCGCTTCGTCGTTCACCGTAACCCTGACCAGGAATTCCAGGGCTCCGGGCAATTTCTGACTTTGCAGAGTCAGGATCAGGTGACCCTGGTCTATCTGGTAGGTAGCTTTCTGGCTGCCAATCTCTACAGTGCCCTGTTTTTTCAGCAAGTCAGTTCCAGCCACATGCCAGTGATAGCGCAGGGTTCCGGCAAAGTTCTCCACAGTGGCCCGGAAATGGCCGGTTTGGGAAGTCCGGCGAACCACCGTTCTTCTCCAGCGGCCCAGCCGCGCCTGGGCAGGCTGCACGGACTTGGCTGGCTGAAAACGCAGATTGGCCCGTGGGGTAGCCTCGAAGCGAATATTTTCGAGGTCGGCTACCACCTCGGGGAGTTGCCAGCCATCACAGGCAAACTCACCCAAGAGCTGCACCGAAGGCAGGGGTTTTTCGTAGGTTTTGTAGCGCAAACGAATGCGGTCATCAAAAACCTCACTCACCTGTACCACGCTATAACGGCCCTCGGCGGTCTTGAGGGCATAGACCAGGCGGGTCTCGAGGTATTCTTGCGACTCCGGCAAAAAAGGCAGGTCGGGGAAGGGCAGCGGAATTGCCAATTCGTGCAAGGGAATTGTGGCATCTGCATAGTGGAAGGGGTAAAGTTTCCAGCGCAAAATCCCCGCAAAATCCAGAAGGCCGGTGCGGGCCAACCGCGCTCCACATCGGGTGCGGAGCTGGCGACCAAAACCACTACCGCGCCACTCCAGATCGGCGCTGCCCATACTTTCTGAACCCACCTGGCCGTTGTCGAGGTCAATGAATTGCCCATTTCGTACCTCGAGCACCCCCGAAGCCCGAATGGGCACTTTTTCAATGGGTCTGGCATCAAAGTTGATGGCCACATCGTCAATAAAGACTCGTTGGAAGATCAGGTTCAGGCCAATCGCGGGAACCTGGAGGTCTTGTCGTAGCTTGTCAGCCAGGTTTCCAGCAATACCCTCCACGGTAGTTTCGATCACATTCTCGGCAATGGCCAGCAGCACCGGCACCAGGATGCCAATCAGGATGGCCCCCACAATGCCCCCAACCACCACACCGCCTACCACACCCCCCACGACAGCTCCACCCACCGCACCCACCACGGCCCCCACCAGCACGCCCACCAACCCCCCGGCGATGGCCCCTATCACGGCTGCCCCCAACCAGCAGTACCAGGGAATATCTATGTCCACATCGGGGTCGTCAATCTCGGCCTTAAACACCAACTCACCACCCACCACCTCGGCCCGTATACGGCCAGCAATTTTGCCGGTGGCCTCGTAGCAGAAGCCCGACTTGGCAATCTCACCCTTCAGTTCGATAAACCCATTCCGCAGGCGCAGCTCGAGTTTAGTTAGGTCAGCGGTTTCACCACCCCCCGAAACCGGAATGGTGCGGTTGAGCCGCAGAAAATCATCACCGATGTCAAAGTTGGCCTCGCTTGTCTGGAGCGCGCTGGCCACCCTGGGCCTGAGAATCCGCGCCAACCAACGGAAGAAAATGGCAATGGCCCCGGTGTCGCCAGGGTTGATAAAGTGTTGCAAGCCCGCCGCATTGCCCACACTACCTCCGGCAAAAGTCAGCATGATGGCCAGCGCGTCGCGGTCGGCAGCGGAGGTATCGTCAATAATGCGAATGTCACCCCGGGTGGGCAAATCGGCTGGGTCAGTAGCCGCCCGCTTGACCGGCACCGGAAAAAGCGGGATGGCCCCCACCTGATTGCGCAAGAAGTTGGCAAATAGATTGGGTAACAGTGGAATGGGGATGCTACCGGCGGTAAAACCTGTGAAGTGCAGCTGATTGCGGAAATCCACCTCAGCAATATCAAAGTCGTTGGAAGTGGTGCGGTTCATGTTGAGCCCCGCCACCGCCCGCAGTTGCCCCAGGCTTCCATCTGAGCCAATATCAAAGCGCAGGTCAATCACATTGCTGGCTCCAGCAGGCAGCGGCACATCACTGGGCCGGTCAAACAGCATGTCCAGCGAAAAAGCCCCTTCTGCCGAGCCTAGGCCCACTGCATTCAAAAAGCTGGATAGCAGGCCGCCCGAGTCAAAAAAAGTGGATATCACATCGTTGATGCTTTGCTCGGTAAACTCCATTACTGCGTCGAAGCGTTGGGTCTGATTACCTGGCATCTCAACCCTCCTTGGGCCCCTGGGTAAAGCGCACCCGGATACGGGCAGTGATGGTCTGACCGTTGGGCAGGGCATAGCTCTGGCGGCTTAGATGCTGGGCTAGGTTGGGGTCAAACTGCTGTAACCGCCGCTTGAGCAAGGCCGGCACCTCGATCCCTCCAGCTTGCAGGAGTTGGAGAGGATGAGACAGATACTGCTCGGCCTTTTTGGGGTCGCTCAACAGTTTGAGGATTTTGGCTTCCTGTTTGCGGAGTTCCCGCATCTCACGTTGCAGACTGGGGCTGAGTTGGGCAATGGAATCCTCGAAATGGCTCCGCACGCTTTTCTGAGATTTTGTTTTTGCCATACGCTGCTCCTGTTCGGCTTGCACGAACACAACGACCCCCAGCAAGGGCCAGGGTTGGGCAGGACTATGCAGGCTTAGCAAGGATAGCAGGGCTTCCGTTACGAGAGCGTTATGTACCCTTTAGCTATAAAATCCGAGTATATCGTTCACATCGCTCCTAGCCAAAGCGAAGCACTGGCAGATCTCCTTATCGCGTTTTCACCTTTCTTGCTGCTACTGCTGGCGGCAAAAAATAGCCCTGGACAGCATGGTATTTTCCGGAGACTGCAGTGTTCTTTCTGAAAACCGCTGTAAGCCGCCACTCTGATTTGTCACAGAGGTTCCTGTACATACCTGTCATACCAGGTTTGAATTATCTGAGTTGGCTACCATCAATCGTTACTTTTATGGAAGCATCATAACGACCCTGAGGCAAAACTATCCAGCCCCCCTCAAGGATTGCTTCATCGGCCTATGGTCTTCTCGCCATGACCAGGCTTTTTGAAGCCACGGGAGGAACACGTGCAAGGTTCAGATAGAAGATGATGGTGAAAAGCACTGTAAGAATAGACAGCTCCTAGGCCATCCATCCGCCAGCGTGTAGACAAGTCTTAATCCGCCGCTACACCCACCTTCTGCCGGATCTCGGGAATCCGGGCCAGGAAGGCCCCGGTAGGGCTGCTGGTCTGGGCCACGTCTTCGGGGGTGCCTTCGGCCACAATCTGGCCCCCCCGTGCGCCGCCTTCGGGGCCCAGATCAATAACCCAGTCGGCGGTCTTGACCACATCCATGTTGTGCTCGATCACCACCACGGTATTGCCTCCTTCTACCAGGCGGTGCAGAACGGAGAGCAGCTTGGCGGTGTCCTCGAAGTGCAGGCCGGTGGTGGGCTCGTCGAGGATGTACAGGGTGCGCCCGGTGGAACGGCGGCCCAGTTCGGTGGAGAGCTTGATGCGCTGGGCCTCGCCGCCCGAGAGGGTGGGCGAGGGTTGTCCCAGCTTCATGTAGCCCAGGCCCACGTCCACCATCAGTTGCAGCTTGCGGGCAATGGTGGGGATATTTTCAAAGAAGCCCAGCGCCTCCTCTACGGTCATGTCCAGAACGTCGGCGATGTTCTTGCCCCTGAGCTTCACCTCCAGGGTTTCTTTGTTGTAGCGCTTGCCCTTGCAAACCTCACACTGTACGTAGAGGTCGGGCAGGAAGAGCATCTCGATCTTTTTGGTGCCGTCGCCGCTGCAAGCCTCGCAACGCCCCCCCTTAACGTTGAAGCTGAAACGCCCGGCCTCGTAGCCGCGCTTGCGGGCCTCGGGGGTCTTGGAGAAGAGGTCCCGAATTTCGTCGAAGATGCCGGTGTAGGTAGCAGGGTTGGAGCGGGGGGTGCGCCCGATGGGCGACTGGTCAATCTCGATGACCTTATCCAGGTGTTCCATGCCCTCGAGGCCGTCGAAGCGGCCCGGAATGGCCTTGGCCCGCATCAGGTCTCGAGCCAGCGCGGCATAAAGGATGTCGTGGACCAGGGTGGACTTGCCCGAGCCGGAGGGCCCCGTAACGGCCACAAACTTCCCCAGCGGAATGCGGAGGGTGATGTTTTTGAGGTTATGCTCCCGGGCCCCCTTGACCACCAGCCACTTGCCGTTGCCCTTGCGCCGGGTTTTGGGAACCGCAATGTGCTTGCTGCCCCGGAGATAGGCCCCGGTCAGGCTCTTTGGGTGGGCCAGAATGTCCTCGAGCCGCCCCTCGGCCACCACCTCGCCCCCGTGCACCCCAGCCCCCGGCCCCATATCCACAATCCAGTCCGCCTCGCGCATGGTTTCTTCGTCGTGCTCCACCACCAGCAGGGTGTTGCCCAGGTCGCGCAGCTTCTTGAGGGTGGAAAGAAGGCGCTGGTTGTCGCGGGGGTGCAGCCCGATGGAGGGTTCGTCCAGCACGTACAGTACCCCGGTCAGGCCCGAACCTACCTGGGTCGCCAGCCGAATCCGCTGGGCCTCGCCGCCCGAGAGGGTGTTGGCCGAACGGTCGAGGGTCAGGTAGTCCAGGCCCACATCCTCCAGAAACCCCAGCCGGCTGTAGATCTCGCGCCAGATGGGGGCGGCCACCTGCACCTGGAACTCGTTCAGGTTGCGGTGCTCGAGGGGCTCAGCCAGACCCTCGAGGGGGATGCGAAAAGGCTTGAGCTTCTCCCCCACCTCGACCAGGTTGTTGTGGGCCACTGCCTGGAAGAACTGCTTGGCCTCCCGCACCGGCAGGTTGGAAACCTCGGCGATGTTAAACTGCCCCACCCGCACCGAGAGCACCTCGCGCTTGTAGCGCGTACCCCCGCAGGCTGGACAGGCTTTGAGGGTCATGTAGGCCTCCAGGGCCTCGCGCAGCCCTTCGGACTCGGTCTCGTGGTAGCGGCTCTCGAGCCAGGGCACCACCCCTTCGTAGCTCACCATGAAGCGCATGGTCTCGCGCCCGTTGCGCCGGAAGACCACCTCAAAAGGCTCGGGCAAGCCGTGCAAAACCGCGTGCTGAGCCTCTGGCGAAAGCTGCTTGAAAGGGGTCTTCATGTCGAAACCCAGGTGCTCCGAAAGGGCCCGCAGCCGATCCCACAGGTAGCCCTTGCCGTTGTCGCGGCCCTTGCTCCAGGGGATGATGGCTCCCTCGGCCAGCGAGAGCTCAGGGTTCACAATCAGGTCGGGGTCAAAGACCTGGTTGTAGCCCAGGCCCGAGCAGTCTGGACAGGCCCCATAGGGCGCGTTGAAAGAGAAGATGCGGGGCTCGAGCTCCTCCAGCACGCTTCCATGCTCCGGGCAGGCGAACTTCTCGGAGAAAAGCTCTTCATTACCGCTATCCGGGTACAGCACCCGCATCAGCCCCTCGCCCCGCAGGAGTGCTAGCTCCACCGACTCGGCGATGCGCGCGCGCTCCTCCGGCTTCAAGACCACCCGATCCACCACCAGGTCAATATCGTGCTTCTCGTACTTCTCCAGCCGCAGCCCCAGGGCTTCTTCCAGGGTGTAGATCACCCCGTCTACCCGCACGCGGGCGTAGCCCTCTTTTTGCAGTTGCTGAAACTCCTTGCGGTACTCACCCTTGCGCCCCCGCACCACCGGGGCCATCAGGATGGCCTTGGTGCCCTCGGGCTGGCGGAAGAGCCGGTCGGTAATCTCTGAGGCCGACTGCCGCTCGATGGGCCGCCCGCAGTGGGGGCAGTAGGCGGTGCCCACACGGGCAAACAGGAGGCGCAGGTAGTCGTGTACCTCGGTGACCGTACCCACCGTGGAGCGCGGGTTATGCGAGGTGGTTTTCTGATCAATGGAGATGGCCGGGGAAAGCCCTTCGATGCTCTCCACATCGGGCTTTTCCATCACCCCCAAAAACTGCCTCGCATACGAAGACAGGCTCTCCACGTAGCGGCGCTGCCCTTCGGCGTAAATGGTGTCGAAGGCCAGAGTGCTCTTGCCCGAGCCCGAGACCCCCGTAATGACGATGAACTGCCCCCGGGGCAGTTCAACGGTAATGTTCTTCAGGTTGTGCTCTTTGGCCCCGCGGACGATAATCCTGTCCATCCGAGCACTATAACACCCGCTCCTGGGTTATGTAAATAACATACGCTTCTATACGAAAAAGGTGTATGCTATAGGGTTTTATTTCACCACCAGGTCGGCCACCCAGACAATCTCGCAGGCCCCGTTGCCGGTGTCGTGGCGAATGGTGGAGGTGTTCCAGTAAAAACCATTGGGGCCCCTCACATTAACCAGAAACCCCCGGATACGCACCAGGTTGCCGGGCTTGAGGCGCTCCAGGCGCACCCGAATGTTGTCGTTGCCCGGAATCAGGTGCATGTTGGCGCTGCTGACCACAATTTCCTCCACCGGGATGGGCGGGTTCTGGCGCCAGGCATAAAAGTAGAAGCGATCCGACTGGCGGATGCTCAGCTGGCGGATCACTGCAGTGTCGGACATCCGGCCCCAGCCCAGGGCCAGGTCTACGGGGGAAATTACGGCAGCGGCATCGTAGCGGTAGAGGCGCCTGGACAGCACGCGGGCCTCGAGCTCAAAGTAGGCCACCGGCTTGAACTGATAGCCGGGTTTCTCCAGGCGCACCTCGCTCTCTGGCGTTAGTGGGGCCTGGAAGGGCGCGTAAGGGGCCAGTACCCCTGGCGGGCGGGTGATGGGCCGGGCCTGCACATCCCGGATAAACCAGAAGGTACTCCCCGCCAGGATAAGCAGTAGCCAGAAGAGCCGCACGTTTGCAGTCTAGCCGCAGATAGCCAGCCAAGCGGGTCAAATTTCATCCTTGGCCAGGTCGTTGAAGCGCACGTGCTGGGCGTGGAACTGAAGCTCAACGGTTCCGGTAGGGCCGTTGCGCTGCTTGCCCACAATGATCTCGGCAATCCCGGCCTTTTCGGAGTGGGGGTTGTAGTATTCGTCACGGTAAATGAACATGACCAGGTCTGCGTCCTGCTCGATGGATCCGCTTTCCCTGAGGTCGGAGAGCATGGGCCTTTTATTGGGCCGCGACTCCACTGCCCGGGATAGCTGCGAGAGGGCAATCACGGGGACATTCAGCTCGCGGGCCAGGCCCTTGAGGCCGCGGGAAATCTGGGCAATCTCTTGCTGGCGGTTCTCACCGCCGTTCTTGCTGCCGCCGGGGCCGGACATCAGTTGCAGGTAGTCAATCACAATCAGGCCCAGCTTATGCTGGGCGTGCAGGCGGCGGGCGCGGGCCCGCAGTTCCATCAGGGTCATGTCGGAGGTATCGTCAATCAGAATGGCTGCGTCGGAGATGCGGCCTGCCACATCCACCAGGCGGGAAAAGTCGCGGTCGGTAAGCTGGCCCTGGCGCAGCCGGTTCATGTCAATGCGGGCCTCGGAGCAGAGCATCCGGGTCACCAGTTGCACGGCGGGCATCTCCAGCGAGAAGATGGCCACCCCGGCCCCCTCGCCCCGCAGGGCCACGTTTTGCGCGATGGTCAGGGCAAAGCTGGTTTTGCCCATGCTGGGCCGCGCCGCGATGATGTTGAGCGAACCACTCGTCAGGCCGCCAATCAGGGCGTCGAGTTCGCGGAAGCCGCTCTTGATGCCGTCTACCTGCCCCTTGTTCTCGTAGAGCAGCTGGATGTGTTCGAAGGTCTCGTGGACGAGTTCCTTCATGCTCTGGAACTCCGAGCGGGCTCCCTGGGTGGAGACCTCGAGCACCTTGCGCCCGGCGGTGTCGAGAATGTCCTCGAGGCTGCCTTCCTCGTCGTAGGCCATTTTCATTGCCTCTCCTGCCGCCGTGATGAGCTTGCGGAGCGTCCACTTTTCGGCCACAATCCGCCCGTAGTAGTCGGCATAGGCCGCCGTGGGGGTGTGTTCCGAAAGCCCCACCAGGTACGAGAGACCTCCGATGTTCTCGAGTTCCCCGCTTTGCCTGAGCTGCTCCGAGAGCGTCACCAGGTCTACCGGGTCACGCCGGGCCCTGAGCGCCACCATGGCCTCCCAGATTTTGCGGTGGGCTTCTTTATAGAAGGCATCGGCAGCCAGCAGCCCCTCGAGCCTGTCCAGCACTTCACTATCCAGCAACACCGAACCCAGCACACTGGCCTCGGCATCCAGATTATGAGGGGGCACACGGCCCTCGAGCGGGGTGGTTGCCATGCGAATGCTCCTATCCACTACACCAATATCAGCAAGTTCTTACTCTATTCAATCCAGGCGGGTTTGGTAAAGGTCAACTCAGCTCAACGCTCCTGTGCTTGCCAACTATATCAAGCTCTGCTATATTCTTATCTGCTATCGGCGAACGTTCCGCGATAGCTCAGCTGGTAGAGCGTTCGACTGTTAATCGAATGGTCGCAGGTTCGAGCCCTGCTCGCGGAGCCAGACAACCCAGGGAAACCTGGGTTTTTTTCATAGCCGCCCCGCCTCGATGATGCTGGCCAAAAACTGCTGGGTGCGCTCGTGCTGGGGCTGGGAGAATATCTGTTCGGGGGGGCCTTCCTCGTGCACCACCCCTTCGTACATAAAGCAGACCTTGCTGGCTACCTCTCTGGCAAAGCCCATTTCGTGGGTGGCCAGAATCATGGTCATGCCCTCCCGGGCCAGCTCGCGCAGCAGGTTCAGCACCTCGGATACCAGCTCGGGGTCAAGGGCCGAGGTAATCTCATCCAGCAGCAGCAGCATGGGCTCCATGGCCAGCGCCCGCACGATGGCCACGCGCTGCTGCTGTCCACCCGAAAGCTGATCGGGGTAGGCCCGGGCCTTGTGCTCGAGGCCAATACGCCGCAGAAGGGCCAGGGCTTTCTCCTGGGCCTCGGCCTCGGGCATCCGTAGCACCTGGGTGGGGGCCAGGGTAATGTTTTGCAGTACGGTCATGTGGGGAAACAGGTTGAAGCTCTGGAACACAATGCCCACATCGCGCCTCAGGGCATTCAGGTCCACCCCCGGCCCGGTAATGCGGTCTCCGTGGAGCCGGATCTCGCCCCCTTGGATCTCCTCGAGGCCGTTCACACAACGCAGCAGGGTGGACTTTCCGCAGCCCGACGGCCCAATCAGGCAAACCACCTGGTGCTCCTCCACGGTCAGATTGAGGCCGCGCAGCACCTCGTTGGCGCCAAAGCGCTTGTGTACGTTTTTGACTTCCAGGAAGCTCATGGAGAGCCTCCTGTGCCGAGCGCCCAAACAAAGGCGGGCAAGGCGTCTGGGGTCGAGGGTTTATGGTTCATGGCATCCACTTTCGGGTTTTCACACGTCTGGCTCTTCTTTCTTACCCCTGTCGGAAGCGGGCCCGGTCACGCTCCACCAGCCGATCTACCAGGCGGGTCTGGGGGATTGTAATCAGGATAAAAAGAATGGCTACGGTGGTCACGGCAGACAGATTGAAGTCGTTGGAGGCGATGATACGGGCCTGGTTGAAGGCATCTATCACCCCCACCACGTTCACCAGCGCAGTGTCTTTTTGCATACCGATGAAGTTGTTGAGCAAGGGCGGAATGATGCGCCGCACCGCCTGAGGAATAATCACAAAACGCAGGGTCTGGCTGTAGGAGAGGCCCAGGCTGCGGGCGGCGGCCCACTGGCTGGGGTGGATGCTCTCGAGGCCCGCCCGGTAGACCTCGGCCATGTAGGCCCCGTAGGTCAGGGTCAGGGCCAGCACTGCTAGAGCCTCCAGGGGCAGGCTACGAAAGAAGCCAATGCCGGTGAGGGGCAGGCCAAAGCCAATCAGGTAAATCACAATAATGGAGGGCAGGCTCAGGAAAGCATCGGTATAGAAGGTGGCAATAAGGCGAATGGGCTGCGCAGGTTTGCCGGGCAGGAGCTTGGCCACAGCCACCACCAGGCCCCAGATCAGGGAAAAAACCCCAGCAAACAAGAAAATGACCACATTAACCCAAAAGGCTTGCAAAATCAGGCCAAAGGAGTTAGCGATCAGCTCGAGCTGAAAAAAAGTGCGCCCCACCGCCACGTTGTTGGCAATGAAAAACAGTACGAACAGCAAAAACAGCAAAAGCGCCCCGGCATAGCCCAGGGTAAACCAGGCCCAGGTGTGGGCCTCAGCGCCATGTACCCTGGCGGCAATCAGGTTTTCGCTTTGCAGGGCCCGCCGGGCTGCACCTGCCTGCCCCAGACTACGGCCCGCAGGGAACAGAAGCCCCAGGGGCATAAGCACCACCAGCACCAGCACAAAGTCAGCCCAGAGCGCCCGAAACTGGTTGGCGGCCATGACCTGCTTGACCTGCCACATGACCCAAGCCGTTGCCAGCAAGAGCACAATGGCCAGCGTTAGTGCCACCAGAGCGAATCCAAAGCCATCCCGAGGCAGGGTCGGATTTCGCCGCCGCACTTCCTTGCTGTTTGAGCCCGGCTCCCTCATGGATAAGCGATTTTACTGGAAAAAGCCGGGGGTGCATCTCTGCACCCCCGAGGTGGAACATCGGTACGTCGCCTGGTTACGCCACGCAGAAGGCCCCAGGTTTCAAGTTACCGCTCGAGGGCGATAGACCATAGACCATGAGCTATTGACCTTTACCTAGGGCCGCCAGACCGGTACGGTGGTGGGGTCAATGCCCCATTCCTTGGCAAGATAGGTCTGGGAAAGCTTTTTGAGGGTGCCGTCTTTTTCCAGCGCTTCCATGATCTTGTCAATCTGCGCCCGGTTGGCGTTGCCCTTGGCAAAAAGGGCCCCGTAGTTATCGCCGGTCTGGAACTGGCCTACCACTGCCAGCGCCCCACCCGACTTGCCTGCCTCGGACAGCACAATCGAGGTGTCAATGATGAAGGCATCGATCTGCCCAGCCCGTAGCGCGGTGAAGCCCGCCGCCACATCGGGGAAAACCCGGGTCAGGTTCTGGGGGTGTTTGAGGGTATCGCTCAGGTACTTGGCTGCTGTGGTGGCCTGCTGCACCCCTAAGCGGGCGGTTTTAAGGCTGGCCGGGCCGGTAAATTTGGCCTTGTCGGCAGCCCGCACCAGCACCCCAATGTCGGAGGAGAAGTAGGGCCGGGAGAAGTCCACCACGCGCTTGCGGGCTTCGGTGATGGTGATCTGGGAGAGGGCAAAGTCGAAGTTGCGGGTCTGACCGGCAATCAAGGCATCCCAGGCCACGTTCTGCACCACCACTTTATCCAGCCCGGCGCGGTGGGCAATGTTGGCGGCCAGGCAGTACTCGAAGCCGTCTTTGATGGTGGCGGGGCTGTCGCCGTTCCAGAAGCCAGGCCCCGGAAGGTTGGTCTGCACCGTGAGTTGGCCCGCCACCGCAGGACGAATAGGAAACTGTCCTTTTTGGCCGGTTACCTCACAATTGCCGATCTTGGTCTGGGCCATCCCCAGCGAAGCGAGGGTTACTAGACCTACTATCCACAGTCGTTTCATTTCGAACCTCCCCGGTACAATGGAGCCACTTACTGCTAAAGAACGTCGTGCTCAACATTACAAAACCCAGATGAGAGTGTCAACGACCTGGTGAGGGCTGGGGCTTGATGGTGGGCTGTAAATGCCAATGGCTGGCGACGATGGACGGCGAATTCTGGGCTTTGTGCAGCCTTTGCTTACAGAGTTTCCCAAGGCATCGGCTACAATGTATAGGCTGTGCAGGAGCGGATTAGAAATTTCTCCATCATCGCGCACGTAGACCACGGCAAGTCTACGCTGGCGGATCGGATTCTCCAGATGACCCGGGCGGTCTCTGATCGGGAGATGCGCGAGCAGTTTTTGGATTCCTTGGAGCTCGAGCGCGAACGCGGCATCACCATCAAGGCCAGTGCGGTACGGCTGTTCTACGAGAGCAAGTCGGGCCAGACCTACACCTTCAACCTGATTGACACCCCCGGCCACGTGGACTTTGGCTACGAGGTCAGCCGGGCGCTGGCCGCCGTGGAGGGGGTTCTGCTGGTAGTGGATGCCTCACAGGGGGTGGAGGCCCAGACCATCGCCAACTTCTACCTGGCCATGGAGCACGAGCACACCATCATCCCGGTGATCAACAAGATTGACCTGCCGGGGGCAGAGCCGCTAGAGGTGGCGCTCGAGGTGGAAGAAGTGCTGGGCATCCCCGCCGACGACTGCGTGTTTGCCTCTGGCAAGACCGGGCAGGGGGTGGACGAGATTCTGGAGGCCATTGTGGCCCGCATCCCGGCCCCCAAGGGGGCCCCCCAGAACCCCACCCAGGCCCTGATCTTCGATTCGATTTTCGATGCCTATCAGGGGGTCATCCCCTATGTGCGGGTAATGGATGGCAGCATTAAACCGGGCGACACCATCCGCATCTGGTCTACCGGCAAGGAGTTCGGCGTGGACAAGGTGGGGGTCTTTCGGCCTGGCGCCCTGGAGCCGGTTGGGCAACTAGGCCCCGGCGAGGTGGGCTGGGTGACGGCTTCCATCCGCGAGATAGGCGACGCCCAGGTCGGCGATACCATCACCTCGGCCAAGAACCCCTGCCAGGCCCCCTATCCGGGCTTCCAGCCGGCCAAGCCGGTGGTGTTTGCCGGCCTCTACCCCACCGACACCCAGGAGTACAACCGGCTGCGCGAGGCCCTGGAAAAGCTCAAGCTCAACGACGCAGCGCTCTCCTTTGAGCCGGAAACCTCCGAGGCCTTAGGCTTTGGCTTCCGCTGTGGCTTTTTGGGGCTGTTGCACGCCGAGATTGTGCAGGAGCGGCTCGAGCGCGAGTTCAACCTCGACCTGATCTCCACCGCTCCCAGCGTGATTTACCGGGTCAGGCTCTCGGACGGCTCCGAGGTTGAAATTCACAACCCCTCCGAACTGCCCAGCCCGGACAAAATTGAGGCCATCTACGAGCCTTACGTCAAACTCACGGTTTATACCCCCGAAGAATACGTGGGCTCCATCATGCAGCTTTTGCAGGAAAAGCGCGGCAAGATGGGCAACATGCACTACATCGGCAAGCGGGTCGAGCTGGTCTACGAGGTGCCGTTTGGCGAAATCCTCTACGACTTCCACGACCGCCTGAAGTCCATCAGCCGGGGCTATGCCTCCATGGACTACGAGCAGATCGGCTACCAGGAAGGCGACCTGGTCAAGGTCTCCATTTTGGTGAACGAAGAGCCGGTAGATGCACTGGCCTTCATCGCCCACAAAGACAAAGCCTACGGCATTGGGCGCGAGATAGTGGACAAGCTGGGGGAGGTGATTCCCCGCCAGCAGTTTGCGGTGCCCATCCAGGCCGCCATCGGGGGCAAGATTATCGCCCGCGCCACCGTAAAGGCCCTGCGTAAAGACGTGCTGGCCAAGTGCTACGGCGGCGACATCACCCGCAAGAAAAAGCTTTTGGAAAAGCAAAAAGAGGGCAAGAAGCGCATGAAGGCCATCGGCAAGGTAGATGTACCGCAGGAGGCCTTCCTGGCGGTATTGTCGGCAGGGCGCGACTAATTCAGGGTGATATCGGTCAGTCGCGTGGGCAGGTTGCGGGGAGCTGCTTCGAAGCGCAGGGGGTTGGCGGGCACGCGGGAGTCCCGCCCGCCCTGGCGAATCTCGCCCTGGAGCGAAAACTGCACCTGCACTGCACTGTGCTCAGCGCGAAGAGGCGTGGGCGGGGCGGTGGGGCAAAGGGCCAGCGTAGCCAAGCCTCCCTCGTCAAACGCCAGGCAGTTGCGGTAGCTAACCACAAAGCCCCCTGGTTGTACATAGTCGGCCAGCAGATTACCCGAGCCCCCAGAGATGGTGGTGGGAATGATGGCAGGAAGGTCGTTTGGGAGGCGGCTCGAGCCCACCGGGATGTTGCGCTCGTATATGTACAGCAGCCATTTGTTATTGTTAGCGGGGTCGGGGCCGGGGTTTTCGGCTCCAGAAGCCTGGCCCACCACCCAGCCCCGGTTAAGGGGATAGATCATCACAAACTTGACTTTGAGCACCCCATCCACATCCACAAAAGGGGGTTGTAGCAAGGCGATGGCAGGATCCTGACCGATTCGCCAGGTGTTGTTGTTGGTACGGGGGTTCCGCACCGAGTAGCTCCCGGCGCTGTTGAGGGTTAGCGTGACGCCGGGGGGATAGATGAAGGCCGCTGTAGATAGGTAATCGCTGACTAGATTACCCGCGTTGCGCAGGTCTTCGGTAAGGAGCTGGGAGTTCTGCACAAAACGCAGGCTGTCACTGCTGCTACGCAATCCGGCGGCAATCAGGCCCAGGATGGCCACGCTAATGACGGCAGCAATCAGCATTTCAATGAGGGTAATGCCTGTTCTACGCATAGAACCTTTACAAGGGAGGCAGGGCTACCTCGGTGGAGAAGCGGTAGGAGCGGTTTTGCGGGCCGGTGAACTGAAGGGTGATCCGGCGCAGCACCACCTGGGTTCCAATGGTCTGAACCGTGGCCAGGCTGGCCGAGGGGTTGCTAAAGCCGCTGGGCGGTGATACCGAGGGTAGCACCGCAGCGTTGAAGGTTGCCTTGGTAGACCAACTGGCCCGCACATTGTCGAAGTAGCTCCGGGCAAAAGCCTGGGCCTGGGTATCAATCTGGGCATTGCGGGTGAGGGTGAAGCTCGAGCCAAAGTAGGTCAGGATCAAAATTGTCAATGAGAGGATGGCCAGCGCTACCATCACCTCCACAAAAGAAAAACCACTACGGCGCACGAACCACCACCTTTCCGGTTCTACCAACGACATTGACATTGAGCACCCGGTTGCCAGGCCCTCGCAGGACATAGCTACCATTGGCCCCACTGTTCACGATGCCATAGGGGGCATCGAACCGAACGGTGCCGCCGCCCGGGGGTACGCTTTGAAAAACCACCCCTGGGGGCAGCGATTTACTCGGGAGTGAAGCCAGATCGCTGGTACGGCCCACCCGGTAGGTATTGGAGTTGGCGCTGGCCTGAAAGGAAAAGTTGACCGACTGCCGCCGGGCCTGCTGGCGGATGTTGAGGAGCTCGGTAGCCACCTGCGTAGCCGCCTCGCGGATGGCCAGGCTCTGCTGGTAGGAGCGCAGCGAAACAAAGCCCACCCCCAGCAGGATGCCGAGCACCGCCAGCACAATCAGAAACTCCACCAGACTGATGCCACTCGGGGAGAGTCTTTTCACTGCCCCACCACTTCCCATACACCCCGGCTGAGCTGGGCCTGCTGCCCACCCGGAATGCGAGGCCGCAGGCGAGCATCGTGATAGATGTCGAGTTTGACCGGGGCCAGCACGCCTGTATCGGCTGCGACCAGGGCGCCCCGCAAATCCCAGCGCCCACCCATGTTGTAGCCCCGGCCATTCTGAATCACGCTGAAGATGGCATTGGCCGAGTATAAAAGCCCATCGGTACGCAACGCCCCTGCGGAGCGGTTCTGCATCGTTTCGTTCCAGAGTTGCTTGAGCGAGTTGTTGTTGAAGAAGCTCGAGGTAATCTCGTAGCGCACCGCCCTGCTCAGAATGGCATTCTCCTGGGCCTGGGTGAGCGCTACGCTGCCCAGTGAGCTTTCCCCCTGGCAGGTGTGAACCCGGGCCCCGGCACGGAGGGTTTGATATCTGCCGTAGCTGGTAGGGTCGTGTAAACAACTATCTCCAAAATAAATTTCGTTCTCGCCGTAGGTGTAAAAGCGGGGCCGGTAGTTGTTGTTTCGCAACCAACGCTGTAGCTCGCTGCGGTTGAAGTTGGTCACCTCGGTCAGGGCCAGGTTGGGGCGGTAGCCTACCTGCGCACCACTGCCGCACCCCGGCTGGGCGGGATTTTCCCGACAAACGCTCATGGGAAGCTGGATTCGATTGTTTTGCAGAAGATTGAGACTGTCCGCCGTAAAGGTATCTATGCTCAAAAAATCCCCCATGAGCGTATTGCCTCCGGCAATCAGGTTGAGCTGGGGCAGGCGGCTGGGGTCGCGGTAATCGCAAGCCTGTAGGGCACTGCCCTGGCCACAATCGTAGGTCAGGTCACCCAGGATATACACATTGCCACGGGCCAGAATGGTGCCGTTACCCCGCACCCGGCCCCGGATGACCATATCGCCGTTGATGAACACCGTGCCGCTCAGGGTGATGGGGGTAACTGAGCCATCCAGGATGACGTTGTTGCGGGAAAGGCCCAGCGCTGCAGAGTCGAGGGTCTGCAAACCCGAGCCTCCCGGCCAGGCGATGCTGCTCGGGTTGACCCGCATAGGGGCGCTGATGCTACCGGAAAAATAGTTCTCATTGCGGTTCTCCAGGCTGGCCTGCACCTCATCAAGCCACTCGGCATCGTCGATGAGGCGGTTGTTGTTGTCGTCGGGGATGGGCAGGGGGAAGAAGTCGGGAAGTTCGCCATCGGGGTAGCGGTTGCCGAAGGCAGCCAGGTTGGTGCTGTCGGGATAGTTGTAGTAGAGGTTCTGGGGGGTGGTACAGTTGCTCGGGGTGCTGCAGTCGGCAGGGGTGGGGCGCAGGGGGGTCGTGGAGCGGATGCGGGTCTGGCCCGGCTCCAAGGTGGTGAAGTAACGGCTGGAGGGCTCGAGGCGACCGCTATACTGCTGGCGAACCGTGCCCCGGGTGACGAGCGAACCGTGCACCGTACCCGCTTCCTGATCGTCCCGCATAACCAGGTCTTCCAGCACCCCCACCTTGATGCGCCGCCACCAGGTGCTGGGATCGCTGGGGTTGGGGTTGCCCCGCAGGGCGTCCATGCTACGCACCTCGAGGTGGCAGAAAATACAGTCGGCTTTGTTGGTCAGGAAGGGGTAGTCGAAGGGAAAGGGGGCCCGGGCCACGCGGAACACCTGCCGCAGCCGCCGGGTGGTTCCATCGGATAGGGTGCCGGTAGCGATTACGGTCAGCTCGATCTGGGCCTCCCCCGAGGGCGTGGTGGTGTCGCGCCGGGAGACCTGCACCTCAAAACGGCTTCCATCCCCCAGACTTTGGGGCTGGCCAAACAAACTGGTAATCACACCGCCGTTGGTCAAGCCCATGCGATCTAGTGCCAGGCGGTAGCCGGTTACGCTGGAGGAGCTGGCTTCCGCCAGCACCTGGTGCCACAGCCGGGCCACGGCCCGCTCGAGGCCCGCCTCGGCAGCAAACTGGGCCTGCGAGGTGCGGAGGGCATCCTGGGCGTTGCGGCGGTTGTTGAGCGAGGTGAGCGAAGCGACGCTAACCAGAATGATAACAATGAACATGAATACTAGCGTTGAAACCAGCGTAATTCCCTTCGTATTTGGCATGAAACGCCTCCAAACCTTCCAAACTTACTTGAATGATTTGCAATTGCCTTGAATTGTAACACCCCCAAATGGGGGTACTGAATCTGTCCAGTTCGTCTGTCAAGAAGGAAACTGCCCCCTTTGTACTCCTCGATAGGCTGTTTTAAGCTATCACTTTACAAAGAAAAATTTCCAATTTGGAAAAAAGTTATGGGCAGGCATTTGTACCTCCAGGGCGGCTAACCTACGGAGAAAGGTCCTCTATTGCGTTTCCCACATTTACGCTACACGCGGTGCAGCGTAAATTACCCCACACGCCATAGCTTCCAAAGGATGCTGTGCGGGGTATTCGTGGGAACTGCTCTAGATGCTCAGCAGCCCCAGGCTGCGGGCCCGCTCGAGGGCCTCCACGCGGTTGCGGGCCTCGAGTTTCTCGTAGAGCCGTACCAGATGATCCTTGACGGTTTCGGGTGAGATGTGCAGATGGCGGGCAATTTCTTTGGTTGAAAGCCCCTGGGCCATCCACTGCAATACTTCCTGCTCGCGGGCGGTGAGTTTGGGAAGCTCCGGCGCCCGCAGGCGGGGCTCCTGCCCCTGGCTAAGCCGACGCAGGCGCTCGGCCAGGGCTTCGGGCGGCAGTTCTTTCGACCAGTAGGCATCGGCACCCGCCAGGGCGGCCTGCTGAACCAGGACCGGCTCGTTGAAGGTCGTCAGGAGGGTAATCAGGCCCAGGTAGCGCTGCTCGCGCAGCATACGTGCGGCGGTAATCCCGTCCATGTGGGGCATCCGCACATCCAACACCACCCCATCCGGCAGCAGTTGCATGCACAGATCCAGGGCTTCCTGGCCGTCGCTGGCCTCTCCCACTACCTCGAAGCCCTCGCGCTCGAGGGCAGCCCGCAGGCCCACGCGAAACAGGGGGTGGTCGTCGGCAATCAGAAGGCGCATCCCTGCTTACTATACCCGTGCCAGCTCCACCAACTAATACACCTGCTCTCGCTGACCAAAGCTGAGGGGAGTGGCCACACTCACCTGTACAACCCCAGTCGTTGGGAAAAAGGGTGGCGCACGATCTTGCATACGCGGGTCATAGGTAAACTGGCGGGCGTAGCCCTGTGTCATCTGGCCAGTAGAACTGTTGAACTGGCCGAAGGCCCCGTAGGTGTACTGAATGATGCCACCCTGTAAGCGAATGGAACCCCGTGGGGCAATGGAGCTGAAATTCTGCACAGCCACCTCGCCCCTGGAAGTCATGAGCACCCCATGTACAGTCAGGTCTTGCAGGGAGCTGTTGGTACCATCCCCCAACAGGATATCCCCATCCTGGCTGTATACTCCCAGGATGTTATCCGCCGCAAGGTTGTTGCAGTTGGCGCGGGTGACCGTGCTACCACTCCGAGATGGGTTGCCGCTGCAGGCAGGGCTTTGATACTTCAAATCCCCCTGAATCTGAATGTTGCGCCCACTGCCTGCATTGGCCACGGTAATCTGGGAAAAGTGAGCCAGGGCAGGGGGAGACGTGTTGGGGTTGCTGCTATCGGTACGGGCGGGGCCAGTAAGGTTGCTGATACTCCCCTCAGCAAAGATCATCCCGTTAAAACTGGCCCGCTCCACCACCCCCGGCCAACTTCCGTTGTGACGGTAAAGTATGCCATCGGCAGCATAGCGGTACAGGATACGGTCGCTGCCGGTACAGGCCGTGGTACGGCAGACCTCAATATACTGATGCGTCGAAGTAGCCGGGCTGCATACCCCCGAAGCATTACAGGTTGGGCGCACTCCGGCAGCATCGGCAGCGTAGAGGGTCAGACGGGCAACGTTAAAGTTGAGGAAAAGCCCGCCTGCGGTAGCTGCGTCGCGCTGATTCTGGGCGTTGACCGGCATGGGGATAAAAGGCTCCTGCCAGTTAACCCTGGGATTCCCCTCGAACACGGGCGCATGGGTGATACCCCCACTGGTCCAGGCAGGAGCGTTGGGGTTAGCCATCTGGGAGGGTGAAAGGAAAGTAGTACTGTTGCCCGAGCCAAAGTGCGCGCCCGGGCTGGTGCTACCACTACAACTACTCACTCCCGCATTGGTGCAACCTGCGCTGGTCACATAACCCCCAAACCAGGGATTGAAGGAAAAGCGGAAGCGTTCGTTGGTATGTACCGGCCCATCAAACAGGGTATTGCCGGTAAACCAGACGGCTGTGTTAGAACGGGTGCGGTGCTGGTTGGTAAACAAAGCATAGCGAGCAAAGCTACCGTTGGCCAGTAAGAAGCGATATTCACCCTGTACCAGAACGTTGCGCTGGTAAGGGGTGCCGGGCGAGGCAGTAACCACCATCACGTAAGGTAGCGCATAGCCCTGCACCTGGCGGGTGAGGGGAGTGCTGGGGTTGTTATCGTTATCTACGACATATCCCGAAGGTAGCTGCGCGGCTGAGGGGAAAGCCTGGCCACAGGCCGCTGCAGTCGTAAAGAAGATACGTACCTGGACAGTGGCCCCAGAGCCATCTGGAGCAAAATTTCGACTGCAAATCGTGCTGTTGACGCTGGCCTGCAGATTCGATGCCAGAACAGCCAGGCGCGCAGCAACAGTAGCAGGAATGGGTTGAGTGCTATTACCGCCATAATACCAGACGTCACTGGTGCTGATGCCGCCCATGCTGGGGTTGGCTGAGCGGGCAATACTCTCTAGGCTCGCCCGAACCTCGTTGGATAGCAGGGCTGAGGCAGCCACCGCCCCACCCCGAGCAAGATTAATGGCTTGGGCCATAGCAGTGTTGTCCCGGCTGGTACGCAGGTCGTTCATGGTTCGGGTAAAAATAAGGCCGCTGATCACACTTAGGAGTAAGATGACGGTCAGAGCCACCACAATAGCAATGCCTTGAGGGCGCTTCATGGGTTGCATACATTCACCACCTTTGCCTGGTAGTAGAGGGTATTGATCATATCTACCTGTCCCGTGTAGGTGCGCTCGATGTTACGTCCACGTAGGGGTATCTGAACACCCAGAGTAAATTGCACACGCCGCAAAGAGTATTCTGCTCCCCCACTGGTAAAGTAGGGCTGTACGCGGCCGCTTACCATATAACCACTGGGGTTCCGTTCCTCGCTCAATGCGGCGCTCGTGCGGCGCTGATAGACATAGTCAATACGAAAGTTGGTTACATCAAAGGCTACATCGGTTGTAGCCACGTCCCCCTGGACTCGGTAAACCAGCTTCTGGTTGCTCCCATCGTAGCTGTAGCCCATCAGGTTGATGACCGAAGCCAGGGTCTGCGAGGTTGCGGAAATGGGCAGGTTGTTACAGGTGGTGGTCAGGGTGTAGGTGTTAGAACCGCTGGCTGTTGGAAGGCTGTTAGTGCGGGTCAGCACGGCGTTGCCGTTGCCATCCACAACCACCAGTCGGCTGCCTTCTGGAATTTCGCTGGCCAGGGTAGTGGAGTTGCTGACCAACGTAAGGGTGTTGCCTGCTACTGCACTCACGGTATAGCCCGCGCCGCCAGCCACCTGAGCGAAAGAGATACTGGTGGTGTTGCTGTTGAAAGGAGCATTGGTAACGATGGCAAAAGCAGCGGTACGCAAGTCCTGGCTAAGCACCTCCAGCACCCGCCTGGCTTTGTTCTGGGCCGTGCTGATGGCTTCGTTAGACTGATTGAGCTGCAGCCCCTGAATGCTGGTGTTGAAAGCAATTGACATTACTATCACCAGCACCACCAAAGCTAGCAACAGCTCGAGCACCGTAAAAGCTTGGGGACGCAAGATAACCTCCTAGTTGATATTGGTCACGATCTCGCTACCCGCCTGCGCGGGCGAGGGGCCGATGATGGCCTGGCGCACACACTGCTCACCCTCTGGGCTTTGCCAGCAAACCTCTATACGGTACTGGTTGACCTGCCAACCACTACCTGCCCAGGAAGGAACCCCCTGATTGGTAATGCTTGCGCGGTAGAGGGCGATGTTGCCAAACTGCTGTTCTGCAGTGAGGCTAGCAAAGCCAGTACTCGAACTATTGAGTTGACCGTAGTTCCAGCTAAGACTGTTGCCCGTTGCAGGTAGAGCCCGATCGTCGGCCTCGAGGATTTGTCGGCCCAGAAAAATACCTAGCTGGTTGGCCTGAGCCCGACCTCCTACCACGCTGGTCTGGCGCATATTGCCCACCAGAAGGGTAGTGAACAGGCCCAGCACAATAGCCAACGCCCCAGCCGCTACGATTACTTCAACAAAAGTCAAGCCTTTGCTTTTCATTGCCGACGTACCTCCCCAATGAGCGTCGCGGTCAGGGTGAAGGTTCGCCCATTGGCCGAGACAGTGAACTGGCGATTGGCAGGAAAGCTGCTGGAATAATTGACCTTGCCCGGCGAGGTAAAAGTAGCCAGAGTGCCGTTGCCCAAACTACAGGTGACGCCATTCGGCAGAGTTACACTACGCAGGACACTTCCATCGGCCTGGGACTGCACCTGCAAGACGTTGCCACTTCGTACCAACAGGAAGTTAGTGCCCCCACGGCTGGCAGCCGCAGTAGCCCCCTGCCAGAAAAGCTGACGAATCTGGTCTACCGCTGCAGCAGCTTGCTGACGTTGACCCAGATTGCGCAACTGCGCAATACCAAGACCAGCAGCAACTCCCAAAATCGCCATCACTACCAGGAGTTCCAGCAAGGTGAACCCCTGGGGTTTCCTTATACGCCAACGAGATGCCTCTGATCGCCTAGACATACCACTCTCAGTTTTGGATTGACCGATGGGTGCTAAGAACCCCCAAATGGGGGTTGGGGCGTTACGTTAATAAGTTGTTAATACTTTGTCTCGGATTATCGTTTTTGGAGATTAAAGCGTTCCAGAAACCCGTTTTGCATTTTTTTCATAGCTACTTTATCCCTGGTCAAATATCACAATCTGGACAAGGAGCGGGTGTCAGTTCCAGGCAAAGAATGTGGAAGCTCTGGCTAATGCTTTATTGCATCCAAAGACGCAACCGGGTGCCCTGGCCCCGTAAAGCCAGGTTTTCCAACCGCCCGCCATGCACCTCGGCTACCCGCCGGGCCACATACAGCCCCAGCCCCGCGCTGCCGGCCCGCACCCCCCGCAGGCGCTGGCTGCGAAAGGGCTGGGAGAGGGCTTCCAGGCTATCGGGCAGGCCCGGTCCATCGTCTTCGACCTCGAGCCAGCCATCCCCCGCCCTGAGCACCACCCGGCTTCGGGCATGGCGCAGGGCGTTCTCGGTCAGGTTGGCCACGGCCCGCTCGAGCAAGAGCCGCTCGGCGCGGGCCTGCCCGGCCCCTTCAATCTCCAGGAGCAGGCCGCGTTTTTGGGCTTGCTGGGTGTAGCGCAGGCGAAAGTCCTCGAGAATCGAGCGCAGGTTGAGGTTTTCCGGCTGGATGCGCTGGGCCTCGAGGCGGCTGACGGTGAGCAGATTCTCGACCAACAAATAGCTGCGGCTCAGTTCTTCTTGCAAGTTCCGCAGCATTTCCTTGCGCTTTTCCGGCCCGATTTTGTCCGCTTCTTCCAGGTATTCCAGCGCCCGCAGGCTGGCCAAGAGAGGGGTCTTGAGGTCATGGGTCAGGGCCGCGTAGGTAGCTTCGCGGGCTTCCAGCAACTCGCGCAGGTGATCCAGTACCTCCTCGAAGCCCTCGCGCAACTGTCGTATCTCAGCAGGTGGCCGCTGTTGAGGCGAGGGCAGCGAAAACTCCGCCAGGGTGCGGCCCGCCCCGCGCAGGTAATACAGGCTGCGGGTCAGCTCGTCCATGGGACGCAGGAGCGTATTGGCCAGCACATAGCCCACGCCGGCAGCTATCAGCGCCAGCACCAGCACCCACCCCAGCAAAAAAAGCGAGGTTTCCAGGGATTGCCCACGGGCCGAGGCCCAGAAGGTGAGCACAATGACCAGGTTGGGAATAAAGGCCAGTAAACCAATCACCCAGGCCAGCTGGTGCTTGAGCGGCATAGCTTCAGTCTACCCATACCTGTCGGGCATTTTTTTCAAATAGTAAACCCCACGCATAGCGTGGGGGCAAACAGGCGCATCGGTTTAGCGCCGCTCGTAGGACATAATCTTGAAGGAAGCGATGATGGTGTCTTCGGGGATTTGCGCCGCTACCGGGATGTTGCCCATGGTCGGGACATAGGTGACTTCGGCCCGTTGACCGGCATTGCACTGACTGCCACCTGCGCTGGTGGTGCAGAATTCGTTGGTTACCACCGTACCCAGGGTGCGCTGGTCACGCTGGGTGCGGAAGCGGCCTCCGGCATAGAAGATGCCCATGGCATTGTCGGTAAGCTGCTCGATGTTGTTCTGGGCCAGGAGCCCCAGCACCTGGTTGGGGAAGGTGGCCGAGCTGGCATCGGGCAGCACATCCCGGTTCAGGGTAATGCTACCGCCTTCCACAAAAATGGAAGCGTTGCGCTCGGTGGGGTTGGTGAAGTCGAAGGCCCGGTAGTTGACTGCATTGTCAAAGCTCACGTTAATGCCACTGGTATGCAGGGTTCCGTAAATTTCCAGGGTACCGGGGTTCCCTGCGATGTAGCGAAAGCCACCGGTTCGTCCATTGAGGGTGTATCGACAATCCATGCTGGTGTTGCCAAAACGCAGCATGCCCCCGCTAAGAACATTTGCCGTCACGCATGAAAGCGGACTAGTAGGCAAAGCACCCGAAGGGAAGAGGATGCTCGTGCTGGTGATCCGGATACCCCGTTCAGCAGCTTCATCACGCGCACAGGCGGCCCAGGTACGGCTGGGGTTGGTGGTGCAGGGGGTGGAGTTGAACTCGGGGAAGCGGGGGGCCAGGGCGGGGGGCAGGTCGAAGGCGCCCCGATCATCGGTGCAGATGCCCCGGTTGGCGGCACACACGTTGGAGGTATTGCCGTAAATGTCGTTGGCCGCATCCCCCACATAAGCCCCCAGGAGTGGGTTGGTGGGGGTTCCATAGCTCGAGCTCCCCCCCACCTCCACCTGCCCATACTGCACCCGCAGGGTGGCACACAGGTTTGCGAGGCTGCGCATATCGCTGTTGAGGCGGCTACCAAACACGTTATCGGAGGTATAGTTGTAGTCGTTATACAGGGCAAAATTACCGTTGGAGTCAATCACACTCCGGTTGGGGTCGCTGGTCTGGCCCTGCACATACAGCCCGCCCCGGATGGTAGCGCCCCCGTTCAAGTGCTTGTTAGCGGCCCCGCGCCCGCTAAAAATGGCATAGTTCCAGGGGCCGGTGTTGGAGAGGTCGAAGGTGGCCTGGGCGATGGCCTGGGAACCATTGAACCGGCCCACCGAGCGCACCAGCATGAAGCGCGGGCGGGTGGGGTCCTGGGCAACGGTGATGGTGTAGGTGCCGGTGCCGGTGCCCATCGGTACGCTACCGGTGCGGGTGGTGGGCAGGGTTTCGTTGCTTTCAATGGCGCCGTTGCGATTCCAGTCCACCCCGCCCGCCAGCACATTGCCGCACTCGCTGCGGGTGGGGGTGCGGCTCCCGCTGAAGTTGCTAACGGTCTGGTAGAGCTGCCAGCGGTAGGTCTGAAACAGGCGGGTTTTCCACTGCTGCAGGCCGGTTTCGGCTACGTAGTAGGCTTCGGTTGCGCCGCGCTCGTTGCGGGCGCTCCACTGGCTGACCATGGTGGTGACCGAGGAGGCAAAAGCCAGCAGCCCCACCGCGACCAGAATGGCCAGCGTGACGACCAGGGCGATTCCCTGGGGTTGTTTCATCACAGCACCTCGTCGGTTTTCAGGTTGCGGATTGGCACCCGCTGGGCGATGGTATAGGTATAGGTGCCCTGGGGCGAGGTGGCCGTAACGGTGACTAGCGCCGCCCGCACGAAGCGTTCGGTGGGGTTGGCCACTGCAATACAGCCGCTGGGCAGCCCCACTTCGGTGGCGGCGGCATCGCCGCAGACGTAGCGAATGTTGAGCTGGGTGATGTTGGGCGCAAACTCGCGGTAGCTGCTGGCCACAATCGCACCGGTGGGGGCCTGGCTGCAAGGCACATCGGCCCGCAGGAGGGTGGTTCCGCTGAAGCTATAGCCGATGGAGCGGCACTCCTGCCCGCTCGGATAGAGGCTGGTGTGGTAGCGGGTCACGAAGGTGTCCCGCTCGAGCTGGTCGGTGCCGGTAAGGCAGGGGGTTCCGGGCGCACAGGAAACCCAGTGGGTGCCATCGAAGCGCACCTCGTTGCCCCGGATGAAGCGGCTCGAGCCCGCCAGAATCAGATCCTGGCTGACCATCTGCAACACCAGGCGGGCCCGGTCCTGCACCTCGTTGCGCTCCTGCACGATGCGGGTGTCCTGCGACTGGCTGGCAAAGAAACGGGTAGCGATGGCCAGCACTCCGGCGAAAATCGCCAGCACTACCATCAACTCGAGAATGGTTAAACCGTTGGTTCGCATAGCAGGCTCCTAGTTGACCCCTGGGCAGGGCTCGAGGCTACCCGCGCCAATGGCCGCTGTACGCGAGGCAAAGCTGTCGTAGCAGGAAACCTTGGTAGCCAGGTTAATGGTGATGCCCTGGCTGGTGGCCGAGGACTGAATGAGGATTTGCCCCTCGCCCTCGAGGCCCTCGTTGACCCCGCTATTGATGATGAACCCCATCCCCGAGCAGACAAAGTTGCTACCGCTTTCGTTGCCGTTGGGGCAGCCGTTGTAGTAGCGGGTGAAGTTGGCCAGCACCACCCCCACCTGGTTTTCCAGAATTTGCGTGGCGGTGTCCTTGACCTGGCTCACCACCCCCGCCCGGGCGGTGGCGCGGTAGTTGGTGACCTGGGAGAACACCAGCACCCCAAACGCTACCGCCATCACGGCCAGGGCAATCAGCAACTCGACCAACGTAATTCCTCGATTCTGCATGATGGCTCCTATGGACAGGCCGCTCTGATCTGGGCGCGGCCCTGCTGGTTGATGTTGACGAAACGGCTGTACGAGCCGATAGCAAGTTGCACGCTGCGGCTGGTGGCCAGCTGGTAGACCCCCCGGGCGTCGAAGACCACCTCGGCGCTGGTAGAGGCCGCCGCATCGGCAGCAGTGCACTGCCGCAGGCTGCCCACAATTCGGCCCCACTCACCCGCCCCAAACTGGGTACGGCTAATCACCAGGTCGCTGTTGTCCAGGCCGTTCTGATCGTTGTCGGCCACAATTTCGTAGCGGTTGGTTCCACTGGCAAAGCTGAAGCGAATCCCCACCGGCACGTTGCGCCGCAGGGCCTCGAGGCGGGCCCGGGTCACATCGGCACTGAGAATCTGGGCCGCCTGGTTGACCCGCGTCCGATCGGAGTTGAACCACCCGCCCCCCAGGGCAATCAGGACGCCCAGAATGGTGGTCACCACAATCAGTTCGATTACGCTCAGGCCGCTGGCTCGCTTCACAAAACCCCCAGTCTGGACATGGCAGATATGAGTTGGCTATCGACGGAATTTCCTAGGGATTGCATAAACGACCCGTCCAGTGTTTGCTCACTGAGTGCATCTTAGAAGTGGGCAGAGGGGCTCCTGGTGACCTCTGACCTGAAAAATCCCTCTCCAGGTAACGTGAAGTAACGGCCGGATTAATGGCGTTTTTACCGATATAAGTTGTGAAATCTTGAAAGCCCGGCATCGATAAATTAACAAGCCAGCCCCCCATTTGGGGGATTGGGGAGGCGTGTCGGGTTCACGGCCTCGATGCCAGCCTGGCGAGCGGAACCCTGTAGATTTGCTACGGCAGCGCCAGCGCGTTTGACAAACCCACCCACCCCCCCGCT
>FWPV01001208.1_pt1 | contig 73687 bp, 76 predicted proteins | sample 2228371 | NCBI WGS metagenome assembly FWPV01 (sample SAMEA103939776, study PRJEB20133) | metagenome
GTGAATTGCCACCCGAGGTCTGCCCTATCTGCAAGGCAAAAAAGGATAGATTTGAAAGATTTTTTTAGCAGGGTCTGGTTTGAATTTGGATATAAACATCTTGCCCCTTGACATTGTCTAAAAATTGATTATAATAATTATATGATTAGAATTATTCCAAAAATAGAAAGACTAAAAAAGATGTTAGAAGATGCTGGGTTAAGGTCAACGTTTCAGCGGGTAAAGGTGCTTGAGCATTTATATAAATTCCGCTATGGTCATCCAACAGTTGAAACCATTTTTGAATCACTGCATAAAGAATTGCCCGTAATCTCTATGGCAACTGTATATAACACAATGAATGCATTCCATAAGAAAGGTATACTAAATGCAATCACGATTACTGGAGAAGAATTCAGATATGACCCCAATACTGAAAATCATCACCATTTTCTATGTCTGAAATGTGGTAAAATATATGATATTCATGTTAAATGCCCAATTGCCTTAACTAACAAAAAGGCAATTGACGGACATCAAATTGAAGAAGTCCACGGCTATTTTAAGGGAATATGCAGAAAATGTAGGAGCAAAAGGCCAAAAAATGGCAATAAAGCCATGAAAGACGAATGTAAAAAATTGAAAGGAGGTAAAAATGCCCAATGTGACCAAAGTTGGCGAGGTCTTTAAGTGTATGATATGTGGAAATGTTGTTGAGGTAAAAGAAGTGGGCGGTGGCGAACTAATTTGTTGTGGCGAACCAATGAAGAAATTGTAAGATGGGGTCCAATCTTGTAGCGTTCAGTTTTAACTGGACGAATATATTATGTTCGCCTTTCGTCCATCTGAAGATGGACGTTACAGCCCCAAAATTTGGACCCTGAATTAAGATCAGGGTGACATTTTGAACAAGGAGGTAAAAATGGATTTAAATAATATGTTTCAGTCTGCTGATTGGAAAAAAGAAAAGCATGTGCCGGTGATTGAATCACCGGAAAAAGTCAAGAAAGGTGAAAATTTCAAGGTGACAGTGGGCGTAGGTAAGGAAATTGCGCATCCCAATACAACCGAGCATCATATTGCCTGGATTGAGGTCTATTATCATCCCGCAGGTGAAAAATTTCCCTATCAGATTGGCAGATTTGAATTCCTTTCTCACGGCGCTTCAACAAACGGCCCGAATACGAGCACAATCTACACCCATCCCGCAGTAACTCTAACATTCAAAACCGAGAAACCCGGGGCGATAATTGCCTTTTCTTATTGCAATATCCATGGTCTATGGCAGAATTCGCAGGAAATCAAAATTGAAGATTAGAAATCCAATAAGGAGGTCAAAATGAAGAAAATGACTGAAAAGGCATTGAATGAGGCATTCGCTGGAGAATCAATGGCACATATGAAGTATTTGATCTTCAGCGAAATTGCTGAAAAAGAAGGAATGCCGAATATTGCCCGTCTTTTCCGGGCAATTGCCTATGCTGAACAGGTGCATGCCACAAACCATGCGCGAAACTTAGGGATTATAAAAAAGACACCAGAAAATCTACAAACCGGCATTGATGGCGAGACCTATGAGGTTGAGGAGATGTATCCGGTTTTTAATAACACGGCAAAATTCCAGAATGAAAAGGGTGCTGAGCAGTCCACTCATTATGCGCTTGAGGCAGAAAAGATTCACATGCGTATGTATCAGGATGCGAAAACAAGTGCGGAAAAAGGCAGGGATATAGATATTAAAGAAATCTACATCTGCCCTATCTGTGGTTTCACGCATATTGGAAAACCACCCGAATACTGTCCGGTCTGCGGTGCTCCAAATAGCAAATTCAAGAAATTCTGATAATGGATAGTCTCAAAGATATTTCCATTGTTCTTGCTGGTGAAGCGGGACAGGGTATAAATACAGTTGCTGAGACGATAACAACAGTTGCTCAATCCACAGGAATGCATGTCTTCTGCACAACCGAGTATATGTCCCGCATTCGTGGTGGCATGAATTCAACAATTATAAGACTGGCTAATAATAGAATAATGGCGCCGAGTGCAAGGATTGACATATTAGTTCCTCTAAATGAAAGGGCAATCACACATTTACAGGATAGAATTTCAAACAAAACGTTGATAATTGGTGAATACCACTCTGAACAGGGAAAATTCATACAAATTCCATTAAGAAAACTTGTTCAGGAGATTGGTGGAAGTATCTATCTCAATACCATATCTGCAGGAATTATTTCTAACCTGCTCAATATCTCACTTGACCTGCTGATAGAATATCTCAGTTCAAGATTCAAGACCAAAGGTTCTGAGATACTCTCCAGAAATATTGAGGCAGCAAAACTTGGATACAGGATTTCACAAAACATTAAGGCTGAATTTAATCTAACTACAATTGAAACGAGTGAAGAGATAAGAAACGAAAAGATTATGGATGGTTCAGAGGCAATTGCACTCGGCGCAATTGCTGGCGGGTGCAATTTCATTGCTGCCTATCCAATGACACCATCAAGTGGTGTCTGGACCTACCTTGCACAGCATTCAACGGAGTTTGGTATTATTACCGAACAATCAGAGGATGAAATCTCAGCAATGAATATGGGTATTGGCGCCTCATACGCAGGTGCCCGTGCCCTGGTTACAACTTCGGGCGGTGGTTTTGACCTGATGACCGAGGGGCTGAGCCTTGCTGGAATCCAGGAAACACCGATTGTTATTCATCTTGCACAAAGACCGGGTCCGGCAACTGGCCTGCCTACCCGCACTGAACAGTCTGACCTGGAACTTGCATTATACGCAGGTCATGGCGAATTTCCAAGAGTTATTCTTGCTCCAGGCACACTTGAACAGGGATTCTTGCTCACCAGACAGGCATTCCAGCTTGCTGAAAAGTATCAGGTTCCAGTATTTGTTTTAACTGACCAATATTTCATTGACTCATTTTATAATGTGCCAAAGTTTAACTTTAATGAATCCAATATGGGCGATTACACTGTAAAACCGACCAACGATTACAAACGCTATTTGTTGACTGACTCCGGCGTTTCACCCAGGGCGATTCCAGGCCTTGGTGCAACCCTTGTTATTGCAGACTGCCATCATCACGATGAAGAAGGCCACATCTCAGAAGATCTCAAATTAAGAACCAGAATGGTTGATAAACTATTCCATAAAATGGAGAAAATAAAACAGGAAGTTATGGACCCTGAACTCTATGGTTCAAAAGATTACGAAACACTGATTATTTGCTGGGGTTCAAATTACGGGGTGGTCAAGGAATCAATTGATAGACTCAAAATGAATGATATTGCAATGCTCCACTTCAGTCAGGTCTTTCCTCTACCCCAGAGCACACCAGATTTTCTAAAAAAAGCAAAAAATCTGGTGATTGTCGAGAACAATGCCACATCACAATTTGGCAAGCTGATTAATTTATACACCGGCATAGAAATAAAACAAAAACTTTTGAAGTATAATGGACTACCATTCTTCGTTGAAGAAATTTGTGAAGGAATCAAGAAATGTCTCACCAGATAGTTAACTGTAATCATATCGGTATTTTTACGGATAATCCATATCGGATGATTGAATTCTATCGGAATAATTTTGGTTTCAGACGGGTGAAAGAAGAAATTCTGGACCGCAAGATAGTGAAACTTATCTTCGGATTAAATAAAAAATGTCTGCTGATAAAACTCACAAATAATCACACGGTGATTGAACTGTTCGTTCCTATAAATACAAATCTCAAGAAAAAAGAATTAAAATATTATGGCTACAACCACATTGGGTTCGCAGTGAAAAACAGGGACAGACTTTTAAGGCTTCTCAAGCAAAATAAAGCAAGAATCATAAAAATAAGAAGAAATGGGCACAATGTATTTTTCACAATTGACCCAGATGGCAATCGCATTGAAATCAGGGAGGATTTATGAGCAAAGGCATGTTTGATATGGGTAAAATAGACATTGCCTGGTGCCCCGGCTGCGGGAACTTCGGAATCTTAAACACACTCAAGGAAGCGCTTGAGGAACTGGACATATCTCCTGAAAAACTTGTTATAGTATCAGGCATTGGTCAGGCTGCAAAGTTGCCGCATTACATAAGGTGTAATCTCTTTAATGGACTTCATGGCAGGTATCTGTCCGCTGCTACTGCGATTAAATCAGTCAACCCAGAACTCATGGTAATTGCAGTAAGCGGTGACGGTTGCACCTATGCTGAAGGTGGTAATCATTTTATCCATACAATCAGAAGGAATCCTGATATTACAAATATTGTTCATAACAATATGGTATATGGTCTAACCAAAGGACAGGCTTCACCAACAAGTATCACCGGTTTCAAAACTCCGGTCCAACCTGATGGTGTGTTTAATGATCCATTCAATCCCATTGCCACTGCTATAGCACTTGATTGTTCATTTGTTGCCAGGGCTTTTATTGGTGATGCTGAAAAAACCCGCGACATCTTCAAAAAGGCAATTCTACACAAAGGATATGCGCTTGTTGATGTATTGCAGCCCTGTGTCTCTTTTAATAAAGTAAATACCTATGAATGGTTCAGAAAAAATACTTATTATCTGGAACAAACACATAATGTTCATGACCGCATAGCAGCATTTGGACGGGCGATAGAGAATGATAAAATACCCTTAGGTATTTTTTATATTAATTCTGAGCGGAAAGTTTTTGAGGAAAATTTGGTTGTATACAGGGATAATAAGTTACCCTTGGTAAAGAGAAATTTTGATTTTAGATTTGGGCGATTAAAGGAGATGGAGGTAATATGATAAAACCCGGAGATAAAATACCCAGATTTATGTTAAAAGACCAGCACAATAAAGAATGCAATATTGATGAATATAAGGGTAAAATTGTACTCTTATCATTTCATCCCTTGGCCTGGACCGGTGTCTGCGCAAAGCAGATGAAATCACTTGAGGAGAACAAAAGACGATTTGACGAATTGAATACTATTGCACTTGGTATAAGCGTTGACCCAGTGCCTTCAAAACACGCCTGGGCAAAGGATATTGGTGTGAAAGAAACCAGACTACTTTCTGATTTCTGGCCCCATGGAGAACTGGCAAAAACGCTGGGAATTTTTCGGGAAAAGGATGGTTATTCTGAACGGGCAAATATTATTATAGATGAAAATCAGAAAGCAATATTTGTAAAATTATATGAAATTCCTCAATTACCAGACATAGAGGAATTGATTGCCTTTTTAAGGAAAGGAGGATAAAATGAAGAAATCCAGAAAAACAAAGAGCGTCGTTAAACCATCAAAGGTTGAGGAATTACTGCTCGCTGCCCTTGGCAGTGAAATCATGGCAATGGAATTTTACAATAAGGCAGCAGAGAAAGCGCAGAGCAAAATGGGTAAGGAGTTTTTTAGAGAACTTGCTGAATTTGAGCTGAACCACTATGAGCATGTCAAAAAAATCATCCTTGCCTACGACAAGAATGCAAAGCTGGAACTTTACAAACCAATGGTTCTCAAGAAATCAGTGAAGCCTGAGGTAAGTGGTGAGTTTGAACCAAACAAAGATGAAATAGTTGATGTAATGAATATTGCAATAAAAGCCGAAGAAGATGCCAGAAAGAGATATCTTGATATTGCAAAAATGATGAAAGATAAAGAGGCAAAAGAGATCTTTATCAATCTATCTGAGGATGAGAGAAGACATCGTAATCTCCTGGAAAATCAGTTCTATCAGCTTTCAAACAAAGGAACAATAATCTGGGAGTGAACTCATGCTTACTGCCAATTTATTAAAGGTGTTTGGAATCATCTCGTTTCTAACTCTTGTTCTCACATTTTTGGGTGGTATAAGGGCAATTAAAATGAGTTTGAAAATCCATCGAATACTGGGAATATTAACTTTGCTATTTGCAATAGGTCATGGCATACTCATTGTAATTTTGACCTATTTCTGAGTAAAGGAGAAAACAATGAAATATTCTGGATATTTAGTTCTAATGGCTTTTCTTGCAGGTTTTGCCTCAGGACATCCACCATCAGCAATTGACCTTCAGTTTGATGAAGAACAGAAAGTCCTTACTGTTGAAATTAACCATTCGGTAAACAACTCGGCAAAACACTACATAAATAAAGTCTCTGTGAAACTGAATAGACAACCTATCATTGAGCAGAAATTTGCCAGGCAGATTGATAATAAACAGCAGGTTGCTGTATACAAGATAATTGATGCAGAACCAGGTGATACAGTTGAAATTACTGCTTTCTGTAATGTCTCCGGCAAAATTAGGCAGGAAATTATTGTTGGAGAAAAAAAGGAATAGGAAGAAATGACTGTTAAAGAAGCAATTGAAAAACGCAGGGCATATCGTTCTTTAAAACCAGTGGAAATAAGAGAAGAACTGATCAATGACCTTGCTGAATGTGCTCAACTCTTTTGCTCCTGTTTCAACAACCAGCCCTGGCGATTTGTATTTGTTTATGACCCGAAGATTCTGAAAGAACTGCACACTACCCTTTCTCCGGGTAATGAATGGGCTCATTCTGCCAGTATGATTATTGCAGTCTTCAGCAAACCAGAATTTGATTGTATAATCAAAAACAGAAAATACTACCTTTTTGATACTGGAATGGCAACTGCTGCCATAATTCTTCGTGCAACAGAGCTTGGCATTGTCGCCCACCCTATTGCAGGATATAATGAAAGGGCAGTCAAGGAAATTCTTAAGATACCCGAGGAAATGGAAGTGATAACACTGGTTATTGTGGGAAAACGCTCAGAAACGCTTAGCACCATGCTCTCTGAAAAGCAAATTGAGGCAGAAGAACATCAACCTGAAAGGACGCCAGTCGAGAAATTTGTATGGTTGAACCATTATCAAATTTAAATTGCCATGTTTTCTGCCGTGCGCTTCTCGGAAATCTTACGCACGGCGTTTACTTCGTCGACATTGACGGAAGAATAATATACTGGAATTACTCAGCAGAAAAAATCACCGGCTTCAAAGCAGAAGAGGTTCTGGGCAAAAGTTGCGCAGATAACATTCTCGTGCACATAAATGAACAAGGCGAAAACTGTTGCGGAAAACCGAACCTCTGCCCCATTGCAAATGTGAGAAATACGAGAACCATATATGAAGGCGACTTATACATGAAGCACCGCGATGGTTACCGCCTTTTGATTCATGTTAAGACAATTCCTGTGCTTGATGATAACCAGAATCTTGCAGGTATTGTTGAAATTTTTCATGATAATTCAGAAATTGATGAGCTGAACTTCCAGATCAAAGAATTGGAAAAAATGGCATTACTTGATAGTTTGACAAAGATTGCCAATCGCAGATACATTGAAATGCAACTCCGTTCACGACTGAATGAATTCAAAAGATTTGGCTGGCAATTCGGGATCCTTTTCATTGATATTGATTTCTTCAAGAATATTAATGACCAGTATGGACACCAGGCGGGCGATAATGTTCTGAAAATGATTGCCAATATTCTTCTGAAGAATTCTCGCTCCTTTGACCTGGTGGGGCGCTGGGGAGGCGAAGAATTCATTATTATTGCGCCAAATGTCATTGAAACACAGTTGTATACAATTGCTCACAAGTACAAAAGTCTGATCGCTCTTTCCAGTCTCAAATTGAATTCAGAACAAATTAGTGTTACGGTCTCCATTGGTGCAACATTGTCTCAGCCAAAAGATACATTCAAATCAATCATCAAAAGGGCTGACCGGTTAATGTACGAAAGTAAGAAGAAAGGCCGTAACCGGATTACTGCTGATTTTGAAATAACTTGATAACATACTCAAGACAACAGTTAGACGCCATGATGTCGCGGGTAAATTTTGCAAATTATTGACAAATCAATCTTATTGATTATAATCAGGCATGCCAATTGATAGTGGATGGAGAAAACTAATTCCGGAACAGCTAAAGAATGCACCTGATTACCCGGGCGTTTTTGAGCTATCAGATATTCTACAGGATATTGTTTATATTGGTTATACTGAAAGCCTGGCTCAAACTATGCAGATCATCTACGAAAAGAGAGACCCTGATTTCAATGTTGCTGCATTCTTTCGTTTTCAAACAACAACTGATACTGAGGACACTTACAAGATACTGCTCAATGAGTACCAGAAGAAATACAATAAGTTACCGCCAATAAATCAAAAGAAATCACAACCAAGTGGTTAAAGAGAATTATTTCACAACAAAGAATATACAGTCACAATCTCGCAAACTAATCAAGGAAATTGCTGAGTTGTATTTGAGACGCGAATGGGAATTCAGACCCGAAGTCTCTGCTTTGCTTGTTATTGATATGCAGGACTATTTTCTTGATAAAACTTCTCACGCCTTTATCCCGGCTGCAACAGGCATTGTGCCGCAGGTGAAAAGTCTTATTAGATATTTCCGTAAAAAAAAAGACCCGTAATATACACGCAACATATTAACACCCCCAAAAATGCCGGGATGTTGAAGTCATGGTGGAATGACATTATAACAACAAAAAATAGATATTATAAAATAAACAAGCAAATCTATTTACCCCATGCCCCAGTGGTTATCAAATCGCAATATGACGCATTCTATAAAACGAATTTACTGCAACTCTTGAAAAAGGATAAAGTCAAACAGTTAGTGATAACTGGTGTTATGACAAATCTATGCTGTGAAACAACAGCGCGCTCAGCATTTATTAGAGGACTTGAGGTTTTTTTTGTTGTGGATGCTACTGCAACGCAAAACGAACTTATGCATCGTGCAACAGTTATCAATCTATCTTATGGCTTTGCAGTGCCGGTGCTTTCAAAAGATTTAATCAAACAGCTTAGAAAATAGTTAACCATGCAAATAAGAAAAACCACCGCTGTTATAATCGGTGCCGGACCAGCAGGCATAGCCTGTGCAATTCAGTTAAAAAGATACGGTATTGATTTCGCAATTCTGGAAAGGAATATCATCGGTGGACTCTTAAACAATGCGAACCTCGTGGAGAACTATCCTGGCTTTCCCGAGGGCATTAGTGGTTCTGAACTAATAAAAATATTTCGGCAACATTTGGAAAAATGGAACATATTTCCGGCAAAGGCAGAAGTTTTTAAAGTAACCTATAGTCAGAGAAAATTTAAAGCGTATACGAATAATAAAGTTTATGAATCTCCTTTTCTTGTCATTGCTTCAGGGACAAAACCAAGAACGCTTGCAATCCCCATCCCCCATTCTGCAAAACCGCATATTTTCTATGAAGTATCAGAAATGCATGAAATGCGAAACAGACAGATTGCAATAATCGGCAGTGGTGATGCTGCTTTTGATTATGCACTAAATCTTGCCAAAAAGAACAAGGTGTGTATTCTGATGCGTGGTGATAATGTCAGTTGCCTGCCCCTGCTATATAAAAGAGCATTGAGCAATAGAATGATCTCAATCTTAAAGAGAACTGCCATAAATAGCATTAAGTTATGTAGAAACAAACTGTATTTGAAATGCGACAATGGAGAGACAATCAGTGCTGATTTTCTACTTGTTGCAATTGGCAGGGAACCTCAGTTTGATTTTATCACTCGAAAAGTTGCAAATAACTTTTCAGGACTTGTTAAAGCAAAGAAATTGTATATAATTGGTGATGCCAGGAACAAGAAATGCCGACAGGTTGCAATTGCAGTGGGAGATGGTATCAAGGCAGCAATGGAAATTGTTTTTAAGATATACAACAAGCAAAGGAGCTAACAGAAACTATGAGGATAATAGGTAAGACAGGCAGAGAAGATATCGCAATAGTCTACATTGCAGAAACCGAAAGGAATAGGATTGTTGAATTTGTTGAGTCTGTTCAACCGCCAATTCCCAGGGAAGAAAAATGGGTACTGATTGTTTCTTCACTTTATGGATGCCCCGTAAAATGCAAAATCTGTGATGCGGGCGGTTTCTATAAAGGCAAATTGTCAAAACAGGAGATTCTTGAACAAATTGATTATATGGTTCAGAATCGCTTTCCTGATAGAGTTATACCCGTGAAAAAATTCAAAATACAATTTGCCAGGATTGGCGAGCCATCATATAACAATGCAGTGCTTGATGCGCTGGAAGAAATACCTGTCCGATATAGAGCAGACGGGTTAATTGCCTGTATTTCTACAATTGCACCAGCAGGTTCAGAAGAATTCTTTCAAAAATTGTTAAATATCAAAAAAAGATACTATCATGGGAAATTTCAACTGCAGTTTTCCATCCATACAACAGATGATAATTTGAGAAGATGGCTGATTCCCACAACCACATGGAATTTTGAAACAATTGCCGATTATGGTAATGTATTCTTTCAAAAGGATGACCGCAAAATTGCGCTCAATTTTGCACTTGCAGAAAATATGCCTGTAGAACCAGAAATTCTCTTAAGGCATTTTGACCCTGAAAAATTTTTGATAAAAATAACACCGGTCAACCCAACATTTGCCGCCATGGAGAATGGCATCATTTCAAAAGTTGTTCCCGAAATAGAAACATATGAAGAAATAGATAAGTTGTTCTCAGCCGGATACGAAGTCATTCTGAGTATTGGCGAACTTGAGGAAAACAAAATTGGTTCAAACTGTGGTCAGTATATTACTCATTTTTTAACAAAAAAGCAACTAACGAGCAGTGCCTACTCCTACCCTGTGGTTAATTATTGACCTTTTGCACCTGTTCACTATAATAAAGAGTGGAAAACAGCTCAGACAAAATCATTGAGAAAATCAGAAAACTAACCCAGGGTTTTCATGGAGACGATAAACCTTTGGTTGCTACATTTTTTCAAATTTGATTTTGATCAAACCCAGATTTGCTTCTTTGTCGCTAATGACAAAAAGAATCCCATCGGATTTTGCTTTCGCAACAAAAATTATACTATCAGTATAAAGAATAACAGAAGTATTTTCACCAGCAAGACTTTTTCTTATCTGATTAACAATTTTTGCTGACATCGCACCATATTTCTCAGCATCATAACCATGTACGAACTGGCTATCTATGATAAATCCGTCAAATGTTGCGAACCCTGCACCCAGAACACGCGGTATTCTTGTTAGTTCTGCAAGATTCATGGTTCCACTCCCTCAGCCAAGTATCTTAATTATTTCGTCAATTATCCTGCGGGCATAGACAAAAACGAGACCGGGTCTTGTCTCAGGTTTTGTGATGATACATAACAATGACTCACCCGCAGTAATTACACAAATTGTTTCATCACTTTTTTCAATGACAATTTTTTCCAGGTTACCCGTTTTAAGAAACTTGAAGGCATTTTCTGCTTCGTTGAAAATACCCGCAATAAGTGCGCAAATTTCCTCAATATCGGTTCTGCCCTCGTAGTAACTCTGGATTACCAGACCGTCCCGGGAAAGTATAATAGTACCTTTAACCGCCTCAATATCAAGTAGTTTTTTCATTGGCGCATTCAGCGCATCAAGCGGACTTGACTTCTCCGCCTTTTTTTCTTCCGTAATTGGTTCCAAACCTATTTCCGGCAAGATTGGTTGTTCAACTTCAGGAGTAATCAACACTTTCTCTGCTCCAGCACTACTGACTGTTTCCACAGGTGTTTCAACTACTGCTGGTTCAGAAGGAGCAACTTTCTCAGGAGGTATTTGCTCAGGTTGTTCAGGTGGAATGGTTTCTGGCACCTCCACAGCTTTTATTTCTTCAATAGACTGCTCTCTGGTTTGAACCTCATCCTTTGGAACCGCAACCATTTCAGGGCTGACCACCTTTATCTGCTCCTCTATATGCGGCTGTATGACAGGTATTTCAGGCTTCATTTCAGGCTTTAACAAATCAAGTTCCTGTCGCGCTTCCTTGTTGTTAGGATTTATTTTTAAGGTTGCTTCGTAGAATTTAATCGCCTTTTCAAAATCGCCGAGTTTCTTGTATATGTGTCCCAGATAAAGATTTTCGTTTTCGCTTTCTTTTGCCTGCTCATAGATATTCTCAAGTGTCTCTCTTGCCTTTTCAGTATCCCCTTTTAGATAGTAAGCCCTTCCCAGAATAATCTTACCAAGGGTATAATTCGGGTTTCTTGTCAAACCATCATTCAAGATGGAAATTGCTTCATCAATCATTCCTGATGACAAATAGACATCAGCCAGAGTCGCGAAAATCAGCGCTTTTGAATCCATTGCAAGCTCATCGGACATATTTCTTCACACCCCCTTTTTCTGAAAGCACGCTATATCTCCTTCTTCAGAAACTCCATCATTTCGATTGTAATGTTCAAACAGTGAGTTATTTTGCTCGCGAGCTCTTCATCAGGACTCAACAGCATTGCTTTTTTCCAATTACTGCATGCATCTTCAAATTTCCCTTCCTGAACAGAAATAATTCCAAGATGATAATAAGGAACTGGTTTTGATGGGTCAATACTCATGGCGCGCTCAAAATAATTCCTTGCCTTTGACCGTTCATTTTTTTCAAGCCAGTATTGGCCTGCAGCAATGCAAAATGCGTAGGATTCATGGTTTTGCCCTTCAAGATAATCAAGAAAATCTTTTGCCCGCTCCATATTCTTCTTTCTTAAATGAATATTAAGAAGTCCAAGATTAACTGCAATATCATTCCTGTTGGTTTCATACAGGCGTGTATAAATTTCAAGTGCTTCATCAATTTCACCAAGTTCCAGGCAGATATTGCCAAGTTCAATCAACCACTCGGTGTTACTTTCATCTGTTTTCAGCAAATTCTCATACTTCTCCTTTGCCTGCTTCAATTTGCCCAGGGATTTTAACATACCGGCAAGTGTTAATTGAACTTCAATGCATTCAGGATGCCGCTGACTGAAAACCTCCAGCAGATTAATTGCATCATCAATATTCTCAGATTGAAAAAGGATTTTTGATTTAAGAATAACCGCTTCACTCATTTCCGGAACCAATTTCAATGCTTCTTCAACCATACTGAGTGCCCTGTCCAGTTCATTCTTTTTTAGATATGCCTCTGCTTCCTGAATATAATCCTGGGGCGTAGGCACTTCAAGTGTGGGGAAAAATTCTTCAACCTCTTCAACAAATTTCTCTTCAATTCTGCGTGGCACATAATAGGGACCGAATTCATACAATTCTGGAGCAACAGCGATACGATACTTATCCTTTTCATAATTTGGCTCAATTTCCATGCCACGGCGAATGTTTGATAGTCCCTCTTCAAATTGCCCTATTTTCATTAGCAGAAAACCGAGATTGTAGTATGCCCCGGCGTATGTGGGAAGTAAACCAATTATCTTCTTAAAACAGTCAATTGCCTCATCATGCCTGCCGATTTCAGCAAAAACTAGACCACGGAAAAACATGCTGTCAATAGAATCATTGTCAAAAATCCTTAGAGTTTGGTCATAATCGCCCTTTTTGTAGTAGTGCATACCAAGGTTATATCTCGCTTCTTCTGAGCCTTTTTCTCTGGCGCTATTACAATCCCTCAAGGCTTCCTCAATATTACCCAAAAGATAGTGTGCAAGACCAAGATTTGCAAGTGCCTGCGTATAGTTTTTATCCACACCCAGTGTTTTTTCAAAATAGTCCTTAGCCTTCTGATAATCATGCATCTTCAAAGAAACAACACCCAGACCATTGAGTGCTCTTGGATTAATTGTATCGAGTTCAAGAGACCGCGCAAAATATTTCTGTGCATCATCAAGTTTATTCAGAAAAATATTCACCTCGGCAAGGGTATTATAAAGGTCAACATCATTGTCTTTCAATTTCAGTGCTTCATCAAACTCTCTCTTCGCCTCTGTGAAAAGACCTTTGTTACGATAGGTCATACCGAGATTATAATGTGCCTGAAATTCATTGACCGATGTTCTGGGCACACCAAGTTGCTCCCGGAGAAAATCAAGATGTCCTTTATGTTCTTTCAGTTCAATCGGCAGATTGGGTTCAAATTGGGCAAGTGCGGGATTAATTTGTATTGCTTTCTTGATCTCTTCTCTGCCTTCCCTGTGCATACCTTTTTCTCCGTAAGCAAAGCCCAAAAAGAAGTGCGTTTCTGCCGAGCCTGGGTCCAGCATGATTGATTCCTGAAAATTCCTGATTGCAAGGTCAATCGCACCTTTGTTAAAGTAGATTTCTCCGAGCAAACGATAACCCTCAGGTGATATTTTTATCTCCAGACTCTTCTTTATCTCTTCAAGTGCGTCGTCATATTTACCAAGGCTCTTCAGTGTAATACCAAGTCCAAAATGTGCTTCGTAAGAACCGGGATTAAAATCAAGAACTTTGCGATAGTAGATTATCGCCTGCGAATATCGGTTGAGTTTTCGGTAAGTATCAGCAAGTTCCAGCGTTTTCAATTCATCAAATGGCTCTACCTCAATATGATGGGCAAGTTCCTTAACTCGAGTATCTAATTTACCGGATTTTTTCAAGATGATTTCCAGATTGTTTCGTGCAAGAGTAAAATTGGGATCAATACTCAACGCTTTTTCCAGTTCCTGGATTGCTTCCTCATAGAGTCCTTTATTGTAATAGACTACTGCCAGGTTGTTGTGCGCACCCGGGTCATTATCCGGTATCCTTTCGGCAAAACTCTTGAGTACTTTATATTCTTCAGGGGATATCATATCTAAACAAGGTTCAATTTCTTAAGCATTATTTCCAGGCTTGAATTGTCAGGCAACAGCAGGAAATATGCGGAAAGAGGTTTGTTGAAATCACCAAAATCAAACTGTGTTTCTATACAGAATATAAAATCCTTCTCATTACCAAACTCAACGATAACACTGGAAAGAACGGCGCCAACCATGTCAATTATCATGCCCGGGACCGAGGGTAGAATAAGTAAGCCAAGCAGTTCACCAAGTGCATTCATATAGGCACAGGAAAGTATGTTTGACACTTCCTTTAATAGTGATTCCTGCAGCTCAATTGTATTTTCTTCGTTTTCAGGCATTAATAACCGTGTTAACTCCTGCGCATCATCATAGGGGTAAATGAGCAGTGTCCTGCCAGTCAAATCTCCTAAGAAGTATAAGAGAACTGATGCTACTATATCATTGGGGTCAGCAATTTTCAAAATAACTTCTTCCAATTGTCCTGTATAAAGTTTGGGAACTCTAATCATAACCTTCTTGCCGATCAACTGTGACAGCGAGGTCGCTGCGTGACCACCGCCGATATTTGCAACTTCAGTTAACGCATCAATCTGTCTTGCAGAAAGATTCTTGGCGTCAATCATTCAAACCCCCTTGGGTCAAGAATCAAAATTGGCATCCCATCATCATAGATTGAACAACCGGCATACAGAGAAGCGGGTAACAAACGGTCGATTTTCTTTACTACAATTTCCTGCTCGTCAATAATTTCGTCAGCAATAAAACCTCTTCTTATGCTCTCATAATCAACCACAATTACTGATTTCTTGCTGCTATTTGATATACAACCAAGTTTTTCGCCGAGCCGGACCAAAGGTAAAATACTATCTCTAAGTTTAATAAGTTCATGATGATAGATTTTCTGAATACTACTCTGTTCAATATAAAAAGATTCCTGCACACAACTTAAAGGAAGAGCAAAACGCTGACCATCAAGTTTGAAGACAATTGCCCGCATCACGGCGAGGCTAATGGGTAACTCAATCGTGAAAGCGGAACCTTTACCTATTTCAGACTTAATTTCCAGCCTGCCCCCTAATTCTTTAACAAATGAGTGTACTATGTCCAAACCAATACCTCTACCTGAAACGGTTGTAACAGCCTTTTTTGTAGAAAAATCAGGTCTTAACAAAAACCTATATAGTTCATCATTCGTCAATTTAGATGCAATATTCTCATCCACAAGTTTTTTTTCTATCGCAAGTTTTCTGATCTTCTCGGGGTCAATACCACACCCATTATCCTGGACAGTAATACAAATATACTCGCGTTCCTTCGTGGCAATGAGTGAAATTTTTCCATTTTTTTCAATGCCGTGGTCGAGTGCGTTGCGCAGCAAATGCATAATTGGTTCCTTGAGTACATCAATTATTGAACGGTCTACTTCAATTTCACCACCGGTAATATGGAAATCAACTTCTTTGTTCTGTTTTCTTGCTTCGTCACGAATCCAGCGCGTGAAAAACTCAAAAACAGTGGATAGCGGAAGCATACGCAGATGCGCAATCTCATCCTGTAATGCAGTTATCAATCTTGAAGCGGTTTCAGTCATTGTCAGTAATTCTGGATTCTGAATTTCGGTGCTGAGTTTTACAAGCCGTGAGCGAATAATCAACAATTCATTGGTCAGATTAAATAATGTATCAAGTTTTGAAAGCTTTATTCTAATTTCATCAATTTCCTGTGAGCCTGTTGTTGCCCGTTCAATGGTTACTGTTTTACCCAGTTTTATGTCCTGACAGGCATTAAGAAGTTCTTGAGCAGGTGGGATAGTGCTTCTTGTTTTTACGGCTTTTATGAAAACACCCAGGAAATCATTAACCGAAAAGAGAAAATTCACAAGTTGATCATCAATCTCACCTTCTGTTTTTGGTTTAAGGAGCAGGTCCTCAACAGAATGAGCAAGACTGCCAAGTTCTTCAAATCCCATTGTCTGAGCCATCCCCTTAATAGTGTGTAAAATTCTAAAAACCTCAAGGATTGCATTACGATTCTTGGTATCTTTCTCCAATACAAGAAGTTCACGATCAAGCTGTTTGATATACGACTCCATCTCGCTGACAAAAAGATCTAAATATTCTTCCATCATTGCCGACTATTTCTATTATTTTCTCAAAATTCGTTCAATTGACTCAAGAACCCTTGAAGGCTGGAATGGTTTCACAACATAATCAATAGCACCTGCCTGAACTGCCTCAAGCACCAGGGCTTGCTGGCCCATTGCTGAGACCATCAGAATCTTCGCTTTAGGGTCAATCTTCTTGATTTCTTTTACTGCTTCAATACCACTCATATCAGGCATAATAATATCCATTGTTACCAGATCAGGCTTTAGTTCTTTATAGCGTTCAACTGCTTCTTTACCGGTTGATGCCTCACCACAAACATTATGTCCGCCTTTTTCCAAAATATCAGTCAGCATACGACGCATGAACATAGCATCATCAACCACCAGGATTCTCATTTAACCTCCTTTTTCATCAAACTGAAAATCCTTTTTCCCAGAAAATGCCACAAACAAAACCATTTTGATTCAAAAGTAGACACTAATTTTATCAGATTTTGGGAAAAAGTCAAGAAATTTTTCAAAAATACCTCCTGTGCTTGCTATCAATCATTTGTCAGAACTTTTTGAAGATCAAGAATAAGTATTGGTTTCTCTTCAGTTTCATAGACACCAATGAAAAATTTATTACCCTTCCTGGATGACAGAAACTCAGAATTTTTGTTAACGAGCCTCATATCCACCTTCTTTGTGCCAATCAAACTGTCCACGCGTAAACCCGCAAGCCGTTCTCCATCTTCAACCACCAGCAAAAGGTTACAAACTTCATCACCTGATATCCCGAATCTCCTGCGCAAGGATAAAACCGGCAACACATCCCCGCGAATATTTGAGAGTCCAACGATAAAATCTGATGCCCTGGGTACCTTAACCACTGCTGGTAATTCGGTTACCTCACGTACTTTTCTAATATCCACACCGATTAATTCCTCGGCAACCTTAAATACTATCAATATATCCATAATTAGACAATATATAGGTTTCTGAAGCGAACAATTCCAAAAGGGTCCACAACAAAACCCTTAACATTGTTCTGCACTGCATAGTAATCTACTCCATGAGAGAGAAAAACCCAGAGGGCATTATCAACAATAAATTTTTCTATTTGCTGATATAGTTCAATCCGTCGGCGAAGTATCTGTTCAGACCTTGCAGCCTCAATCATCGCATCAAGATCCTCATTCGCATAAAATGAAGTGTTACCGCTCGCACCAAAACTTCGCGAATGGAATAGGGTGTAAATAAAATTGTCAGGGTCACCATTATCTGAAACCCAACCTCTCAAACTCATAATGCTTTCTCCACTATAGGTTTTCTTCAAAAATTCTTCCCAGGACAGGGCATTGATCTCCAGGTTTATTCCAATTCTAACGAGAGAATCCCTGATGAACTCTGCCCTTCTTATTGTATCCGAACCCCGACGGATGTCAAGGACATATGTATCAGGCAAACCTCCGGCAAAACCTGCTTCTTTCATAAGGTCGCGTGCCTTTCTCAAATTGTAGTCATACCCTTCAAGATTCTTATTGTAGGCAAGCAGACCAGGCGGATAGACACCGCGGGCTGGTATTGCTTTTCCATTTAACAATTCACGGCAATAATACTCTCTATCAATTGCATAATTCATTGCCTGCCGCACCTTCAAATCAAGAAATGGGGATTTCTTAAGAAAATTTATCGCGAGATATTGAGTTGAAAGTTCAGAACCAGTATAAACCTCCTTTGGAGAAAACTCTTTTAACATTGCGGAAGTCAGATTTAGAATGGAGATCTCTCCGTTTCTGAAAAGTTCTATGGCGTCATCATCTTCAATTACGGTCCTGATAATACACTCATTGATTGCTGGTGTGCCATCAAAAAAATCTTCAAATGCTTCCAGAACGATTTCTTTGCCTTTTTCATAGGAAACGAACTTGTAAGCGCCACAGCCAATCGGTCTTTCCTGATTGAAATTTGCAGAAACAATATCACCAACACCGCAGGCAAGGTTTGATAGAAAGGGAACATAAGGAAATTTCAAGATAAATCGAATGTGATAAGGGTCAACTACCACAATTTCAGAAACAAATTCAAAGAAATTCTCATTAGGACCTTTACGCACACGATTCAATGAAAAGAGCACATCTTTGGCTTGCACCTCTTCGCCATTATGAAATTTTACTCCTCTCTTCAGAAAAAAATCCCACACCTTTCCATCAGAAGATACAGAGAAAGAACGTGCTACTCCAGGAATAATGTGGTTTGATTGGTCAAAAGTATATAACCCCACAAAAATCTGCTCAATAACCTGATGACTTGTTGTATCTGTTCGTACTGCAGGGTCAAAAACAATTGGGTCCTCAGTTGCCCGATAGACAATTTTTTTATGCTCTTTTGTGACTACGGAAATACTTTTTTCAAACTCCTTTACTACTGTTCTTATTTCTGAAGTCAGTGCCTCGCCAGTTTTAATTGTATCCCCATAGACCGAAAAATTTTCAACAATCCTCTGGTATTCAGTCTCAAAACTACGGTGATGTTCTCCGAGTAATGTGCATTGCTCAATCATATTTCTTGTAGAGCTCAGCATTTCTTGTGAAAGGGCTGAAATATTAGCAAGAATCTTACTACCATCGCTAACAGCACCAAGAGAATCATCCAGTGATTCAGAACCCATATTCAAGTCCTGAATTGCACCGGTAAAGTCATTTATCAGCCTGGCAAAGTTCTTGAGCAACTCATTCTTCAATATATCAACACTTAAGACAAACTCAGAAGACTTGGCAGCAAGTGATTTAATCTCATTCGTAACAACACCAAGTGCGCCTGAGTACTCACCACTACGAGCACTTTCTATGCCTGCGTAAAGTCCGAGCAGGCGTGAACGTTCAGTGATTCTCTTAAGTTCTGAAACAGGTTTGTCAATCTTGCTAATAAGTTCCTTTAGTAGACGGCTTTTAGAGTTTAAAGAACCTAATAATTCGCCAATGTCATGATAAAATACTTTAGCGCGCGAAATGGTCTCATTGGCAAAACTATAGGTCTTGATCCAGGATTTAATCTTGTCCGTAATCTGAGCAATTACTTCGTTCAGATGTTGAGATTCTGAAACAAATTGAATTATTAGTCGCTCTGCTGAAACTAATTCAGGCTTTCTAAGAACACCACCACCCATGAGCAATTTATCCGCACTATCATGGAGATGGGGTTCGTTTTCAAGTATCTTGCAAAAAGAGGAGAAAAAATGGACAAAATTGTCCTCGTCGGTTACCGAAATTAGATTGTTTTTAACATTACTCAGGTGCTGAAAAAATGCACTCAAAAAGATTTCAGTGATTGCAGTGGCACGGGTTGTATTGTAAAGTTCAGCAAGAAACACCGGCAGTCTTTCACTTTCTGCTCGCAATTCAGTTTGCAACTCTTTTTGAATCATAATACTTCTTGAAATCTCTCCTATGGATTTATCCAGAAAGGGTATGAAACTCAACAGTTCATTATTTATGTTAAGAAATTTTTCAGCGATTTCCTTGAGATAAGCTATAACTTCTTGAATTTTCTTTATTTCTTTGTTCAATTCATCCACGCCATTCAACAATTCAAAAGAAACAGCAGGAATAGCCTCGGTAGGTTTTCTTACATTGCGCACCAGCACAGTCATTTCACGAGCAATCACTTCAAAACCGCGACCTTGTGTGCCAGCATGATAAGCAGTAATACCAGCATTGCGAGAAGCAACTTCAATAGACTCTGACACAAAATTTATGTCTTTAATTACACCAGCAAGACTGTCCGCGTGTGCATATATCTTTTTCAGAATTTCATTGATGTTACCAAAATCAACACTTATTTTTTCAGAAATGACTAATGAATCCTTGAAACTGGAAACACTTTTTTCCAGAAAACCATGCACTTTTTTTATTTCTTCATCAAAAACCGCCACTCCCTCAAGAACCAGTTCTACTGTTGCTGATAGTGCGGAAAATCTATGCCTGATTTCGTCAAGTAGATCAGAATTGTTCTGGAGTGTTATATCTATGGTATTACCAATTTTGAGAAATGTCTGATAATTTGCGTCATATTTTGCAAGCAGAGGCTTAAGCCTTTTGAACATTGCGTCGCGGATTTCCGCATTCATACACATTATTTTATTGAAATTTCACAATATGTCAATGGTAAAATAATTGAGGTATTAAACCAGAAAGATAATTGTAACACCGATCAATGCAATGAATGTTCCGGCGATTGAAATACAGGTCACTTTTTCACCAAAAACCCAGTGTGACACAGGGATGAGAATAACTGGAGGCAGTGCCATTATTGTTGACGCAATTCCAATATGAGTATACTGAATTGCAATTAGTGATAACCAGACACCAACAAAAGGACCAAAAAATGCGCCCGCAAGCATAGCAAAGCCTGCTTTTCTATTTTTCAATTGATTGATTGTATTGCGAAATTTACCCTGCAGGATTGCTGTTAGCCAGAGAAAAAATGCACCTGACATGATTCTGATTAGATTACCAGATAGTGCTGGAAGATTACCATAAAGCAGTCCTTTTTTTGACGCAAAATAGCCAAGCGCCTGACAGAATGAAGCACCAAGACCACACATTATGCCAAGTATAAAATTATCTCTATGTTCATTTTCCTGTTTTTTATCATAGATTACCATAATAATACCGAAGATAGTGATCGCAATCGCCAGTATTTCAATAATACACAGAGATTCTTCCAGAAAAAACCAGCCCAGTATCACCCCAAAAACAGGAGAAAGTGACATTAGCAACATTGTCATTCTTGGTCCAATCAGCACATAACCCCTGAATAGAAAACTATCACCAATGGTAAAGCCAATAAATCCAGAGATACCGAACCAGAACCAGTGATAACCTGCAGCATGTAGCGGTGCTAATTTTCCAAACATTAACAAATGGGTAAACATGAGTAACAGCATACCCAGAACCAGCCTGATACGATTAACCTCATTTGAACCAATGAGCCGTGATGCAATGGTGAAAAAAACTGAACCAAATGCCCAGCAGAACGAAGTTCCTAATGCTGCAAGTTCCCCAAAATATCTATTCATCCATTAATAGAAAATGCCAGGGCGCAGAATCGAACTGCGGACACCCGGATTTTCAGTCCGGTGCTCTACCAACTGAGCTACCCTGGCGAAGGAACTAATTATATATAAATAAACCTGATTGTCAATACCTGCAGAATCTGCTTTTTTTCTCTGGTTTGCCCCCTGCTACCTTTTACTTACAACCTGCTATTTTTCTTCTCTTATTGCTCCCACAAGTTCTTCAATCAGGTCATATACGGTTATGATACCCGTAACCTCTTCATTATTGTTTCTTACAACAGCAAGATATTCATTATTTTTCTTCAATTCCATAAATGTGGTCATACATCTGTCATTTTCATTAATGAAAAATGGTTTTTTCATTTCAACATGTCCGGTAAACAGGTAATTGCGCGTATTTATTACACCAACAATATTGTTGCTCCTGCCTTCATACACAGGTATATAACGAAAAATTTTTGTGGATGCAAGGCAGAATTGTTTGAAATCATCATCAATCCTGCACCTGGCAGTCATCTCAATGGGCACCATTATTTCGCTCACCTTTCTTTGGGCAAAGTCAAACAATCGTAATGCAAGAAGGCTTGCATCTTTTTCGTACTCGCCTATTGCGAATACAATATCCTGATGTTTGATAATGGTATTATAGGAACGGTTCTTAAATAAACCAGCAATACCAGAACTAATGCCGGCGAATAACGCAACTACGGGCATGAGGATTATTCTACAGAAAAGGATAATTCTTGATGAGAACATTAATGTTTTCTCAGGATAAACAAGAGCAATGGATTTGGGAATCAACTGACCAAAAATCAATGAAAAAACTGATAGAACAATCGTTGACAGTGTAACCCATTGCTTTCCATAGCCATTTATGAAGAATAGTGCCAATAAATTTGACGCAATAACAATAAGAAGGTCCTCACAGACAAGAATTGTTGAAAAGAATTCCGCTGGTCTCTCAACAAACCTGCTTGTGATTATAGCCCAAACCTTCTTCTGCGTCCGCGCATGATAAATTTTGCTTTTATCAATGCACAAAAAAGCAGTCTCGGATGCAGTGAATATTCCTATCACAAGAATGATTAAGCCTGCTATCAAAGGGAATATCATATGTTCAAAGATCCGGGATTTTACCAAAAAGATGTTTCAGCACATCATTCAGGGTTACTATTCCCAGAAAATCGCCCTGAGACGCACATACAACAGCAAAGTGGACGCCTCTTTTCCGGAATTCTACAAGCAGGTCATCAACTGGTTTGGTGTCTGAAACATAGAATGGTTCACGCATTAATTCAGAAACTTTTTTCTCCAGAGATAAACTTCGCAAAAATAGGTCTTTAGCATAAAGCACCCCCGAAACCTTGTTTTCCTGTTTAAATATGCAGATACGAGAATGCCCCGAAGTTTTAAATAATTCAATGGCTTCACCGAGTGTTCTATCCTCTACCAATCCAATAACATTTTCAGAAGGCACCATTATATCTCTCACAGGTGTCCTGCTGAATTTAAGTATTTGATAACCCAGTTGTTCTTCATGTTCAGTAAGAACTTTCTGCCTTCTTGCCTCGAAGAGCATAATTTTAATATCATATTCTGAAACCGGGATTGATTTGTGGGCAGGAAGAATAGAACGAACGAGTTTGTTTGTTAGAGTTGTTAAGGGATATACAATTCCACTCAAAAGTTCTACAATAAAACTCAATCTTAAACTGAACAACTCAGCATTATTCAATGCAATCGTCTTGGGTGTAATTTCTCCGAATACCAGTAGAATAAATGTCATGATCACAATCTCACCAATAAAGAAAAACACCGGGTGCAACTGATATTGTGCAAGTATCTGGCTTATCACAATTGTAGCAACAGATGAAGCACCGATATTTACGAGGTCGTTGAACAAAAGCAATGTTGAGAGTGTCCTGCCAGAATCCTCTTTTATACGGCTGAGGCTTTGTGCCCCTTTCACATTTTCAAATATCAGGCTTTTCATACGGAATTTACTTATTGAAAAAACTGCCGCCTCCATTCCTGAAAAAAAGGCGCTGCAAAAAATGAATACCACCATTAATAGTATGTAAGTAACCATAGTATGAAAGGTATTACAGAACTGAAAACTTCTTCAAATAGTAACGGCACCTATTATCCATCAGTCTGTTTGCTTTTCTATCAGCGTGGTCATAACCAATAGTGTGCAACAAACCATGGGCAAGGTAGTAATAAAAATCATACTCAGTCAGTGACTCCTCTTTGCAAATGTAAAGCTCTACCGTATTGCCGAGTTCAAATGAGATTACATTTGTTGATTTGTTTTTGTTGAAATACCTCTGGTTCAACTCCTTCATATACCTTGCATCAGCAATTATCACATTGACAGTTTCTATTTGTTGATGACCTTCGCAGTTAAGGATATCCATTACCATTCTTTTAACAAACCTTCGGTTAAGAAATTTGCATCGAGCAGTTTCAAATATGTTTATCTGTAAGGTTTTCGCCTTGCTCTTCATAATCAATCCTGGGATGGAAAATACCCATCAGAATCGGCAAAAATGCGGTTTTTATTTGTTCCAGGTCAACGCGATTGATCGGACACTCATCAAGCTGTCCTTCGTTAAACTTCTTATCAAAATTATCTTTTAGAATTTTTTGCAGTTTAGCTACTGTAATATTCTTTTCGGCTCGGGCAGTGGCTTCAACTGAATCAGCAAGCATTACCAGTGCAGCCTCGCGCGTTTTCGGTTTAGGACCAGGATAGGTAAAAACATCTTCACTTATCTTCTCGGTAGAATGTAGCGATTTGCGATAAAAACTCTCAATCCTGGATGTTCCATGATGTTCCGAGATAATCGCCAGTAAATTTTTTGGTAATTTCATTTCCCTGCCCATCTCATAGCCTTCCTTAACATGGGATATTATTACAAGTGCGCTCATCTGGGGTTTCAAATTGTCGTGTGGATTTTTTTGACCGATTTGATTTTCTATAAAATATTCGGGTTTTTTCAATTTTCCAATATCATGGTAATAGGCTCCGACACGGGCAAGTACGGGATCAGCATTAATTGCTGTAGCACCTGCTTCGGCAAGATTACCAACGATTACTGAATGATGATATGTCCCGGGAGCCCTTACAGACATTTCCTTGAAAATCGGCAAATTTAGATTTCCCAATTCAAGTAGTGTAAAATCTGTAGTAAAATCAAATAACCTTTCAAAAAGCGGCAGGAATATTGTTAGTGCCACGATACTGATGAAACTATTAAGAATGCCTGTCCCAAAAGCCATCAGGTTTATACCTGACCTGAGAAAGTAACTTTCAATGAACAGGATTGCAATTGTATTGGCAATAGCAACATACAGTAAGGGTTTAAAAAGAAGAAATCTGCTCTTTATTGTATGAACTGCAAGGACTGCAACCGTTCCACTGACAAGTAGATATACAAAAACTGGTAATGAAACAAGTAGTATGCCAAATATTGCACTAAAGAGAAAAGCAAAAAAGAAACCAACACTGGCATTGAAATATAGCGAAAACAAGAAAATGAAAAATGATACAGGCAGGAGATAGATTAAGTTAGCGGCATGCGCCATTTTGCCGATGATGATGTAGACAGCAAATAAAACAATCGTGAAAATGAAATTTTTGTTCTCCATGAAATTCAGATTTGTATATTTGCCATAAAGAATCAACAGACCTAAAATGCTGAAATAGAATAGGTTTCTAAGAAAAAGGGTTTTCAAAATCTGCCACATACCAATTGAATCATAGGTCTTTTCAAGCGCTGCAAGTTTTTCGAGTGCCTCGCTTGATATTTTCTTATGTTTTTCAATTATCAATTCTCCCTTTAATACCTCTCCCTTCGTTTTTTTAACATTCGCAAATACTTCCTCAATGCGTTTGTTTGTTTGCTCTTCATCAAAATTGACATTTGGCTTGGTAAAAAAACGGATCAACTGACGATACTCATGGCTGGCATTAGCACCAAGTAAACTTTCAACTTCAGCAACAGAGTAAATCTCATCAATAGAAACTACTGTCTCCTTGTTGCCCCTGACAATAATCAAAATTCTGTATGGTAGATTTTTACTACTAATTATACCCTTTGAAAGATAGAAACTCACTTCTCTATATAACCTTTTCAGTGTATACTTATAATTATTTCTGATCAGGTAATTTATTACATCCTTAGGCAGTCCGTATTCTCGCTGGAGAAAACTAACTATCGTGTCAGTGCCGTATTTCCCTTTCATTGTGTCAATAATTGTTTCCAGTCTGTTCATTGCATTTTCATAAATGCGCACAACCTCCGCATCATAATTATAGATTGGTGGCAGGCGCTGTGCAATTTCGTTCTTTTCCTGCATTAATTCCTGTTCGGATTTGGGTATGAAAAAGTCATAGGGTGCAATAACATCTTCAGTAGCGATTTCACCCTCCCGAAAATTGAAACGCTTGCCACCAAATTCAGGTAGAAAAATCAGATTCAGGAGTATGATTAACCCTGCAAGTATCAGCGATTTATATGGAATTTTTACTTTCATATGCCTTAATTATATCCTGAACAAGTTTATGTCTGACAACATCTTTCTCATCAAGATATACGAACTGAATACCCCTGATACCAACAAGAAGTTCTTGAACTTCTACCAGCCCGGAAAGGATGTTTCCGGGAAGATCAATCTGGGTAATATCACCGGTAACGACTACTTTGGAACGCCATCCCATTCTTGTCAGAAACATTTTCATTTGCATACTGGTTGTATTCTGTGCTTCATCAAGAATGATAAAAGAGTCATTTAATGTCCTCCCTCTCATGTAGGCAAGCGGTGCAACCTCAATCACCTTCATATCAAGATATTTCTTTATGCGGTCATATGGAAGAAAATCATTGAGGGCATCAAAGAGTGGTCTCAAATAAGGGTCAACCTTTTCTTCAATAGCACCGGGCAGGAATCCAAGGGATTCTCCCGCCTCAACCGCGGGTCTCGTCAGAATGATACGTTCAACCTTCTTTTCCAAAAGATAGGAAACTGCCTTGGCAACACCAAGGTAAGTTTTGCCTGTACCTGCGGGACCAATACTTACTACAATATCATAATTGTCAATCGCCTTCAGATACTCTGCCTGTCCCTGACTCTTCGCACGAATTTTCCTTTTTGGCGTCACTACAGAATCTGTATCATTCTCATCGGCTTGTTCACCCCGAGTCCTAAAAGGATATGGCTTGGGATATGTTTTCAAAACCTCACTGACAAAATTTCTTGCCTGCTTGACTTTCTCTCCAGGTCCTTTCAAATAAATGGTTTCATTACGCATTACCGCAATTACGCCGTATTCACTCTGAAGGTACCTGAGTAATTCATCCTGCATACCCAAAATGTATGCAGGATCATAACCAACAAGTGAAACCTCTACTTTCATTGGAAGTAGTATATAAAAATAGAGGGAAAGGTTGTAAACCTCTCCCTCTTATGCATTACTCGTGCGGGATGGTTAGGACCTGCCTTGGCTTTATCACATCCGGGTTATTAATCTTGTCTTTGTTTGCCTCATATATCTCTAACCATCTTTTTGCATCAGAATATGTTGAAAGATGCGTGGCGATACGCCAGAGACAATCACCCGGCATCACTGTATATGTATCAACTGTTGGAATCAACAAAATCCAGCCTGGCATTATAAGGTCAGGGTCCTTAATCTTATCCTTGTTTGCTTCATATATCAAACGCCACTTGCTACCATCTGCATAAGTGTTACGCATACTGGCGATCTTTGATAACCAATCACCTTCAGTAACTCTATATCTTCCGTATTGACATACCGTCCATGTTTTCTTCAAATCAGCCAGTTTGTTCTTGAATTCTTCGCGCCTTGATTCGAGATTTGCAATCTCCGACTTCAAATTCGCAATTTCTGATTCAAGCGAAGCAATCTTTGCTTCAGCCTGTTTGAGTTGTTCCTTAACACTCAGCAACTCTGCTTGGGCTTGCTCTTCGGTAAGTTTCTCCTGAGCAAAAGCAGGTAGCATAAGAACAAACAAACATAGAATGCCTAATGGTTTTCTCATGTAAGCCTCCTACTTCCTTTTGCACCTGGTATCAATCTTGGTTTGGAGGGCATCAATTTCGGCTGAGAGATTGGCTATATCCTGTTCAAGAGCAGACTTCTGAGCTATTAATTGCGCCTTTTCATTCTCAAGCGTGCCTACCTTGGCCTCAGCTCCTTGAAGCGCGGCGCGCGCCTCATTAAGGGCATCCATTGTCTCCTTCTTTGCCCATTTTGGACCGCAACCTACTACCAGCAGACAAAGAAGAAGAACAAGAAAGACTTTTTGCATAAAGCAACCTCCTTTCTTAGTTAGCATATTAAATCATATATATTTTGCCGTAAAAGTCAATAATCTCTTTAACCGTAAAGCCCTGCAATTAACTTACCTCAAAGGAAATTCACCTTGACTTGATAGCAAAAAGGCATATAATACGGCTGATGTTTGGTTATCTCTTTAATGGTTTAGGTCTGAAAGAAAAACAGGGTGCCAGAGATTTGACAATTGAAGTAATGCCCGCTCCGAAAACAGTGTATATTCCTTTCTCACAACATAAAGGCAAACCTGCAGTTCCTGTGGTTAAAGCTGGAGACTATGTGAAAATCGGCACTTTGATAGGCAAACCAGCGGAAGGGTTATCTTCGTCAATCCACTCAAGCATATCAGGTAGAGTGGTCAGTCTGAGGAACCATCCACATCCAATGCTGGGAGAGGATTTTTGTTGCATTATTGAATCAGATTTCGCAGAAAATTGGGAGCAGAAATTCATTAATGGCGATTATCAATCTTTGAGTAAAGATGAATTACTCGAAAGAATAGGTCGCGCAGGGATTGTTGGATTGGGCGGTGGTGTATTCCCCATTGAAAAAAAACTACAACTTGCTGCAGAAAAAGGTATATCACTACTAATAATAAATGGTTGTGAATCTGAACCAAATATCTATGCTGATTATCGTTTGATGATAGAATATCCAATGTGTGTAATTGAAGGTGCACGAATGATTCAAAAAATTGTTGGTGCACCGAGGGTCATTTTTGCTATTTCACGCAATTATGCGGATGCTGCAAAACTATTCAAAAAAGAAGGCGCTGAAGTCAAAATTGTGTCTGGACGATATCCACAGGGTTATGAAAAAATGCTGGTGAAAAAAATTACCAAGAAATATGTACCTGCGGATAAACTCCCAATTGATATCGGTTACCTTGTCCACAATGTTAGCACCTGTTATACAGTGTTCCAGGCAGTCAAATACAATAAACCAATGTTTGAAAGGGTGGTTACTGTATCTGGCGATGCCATCAAGGAATCCAAGAATGTGCTGGTGCGTATTGGTACACCGATTAGTGATGTAATTCAATTTTGCGGTGGTCTGAAGTCAAATGTCAAAAGAATAATCTTTGGCGGTCTAATGACGGGTATGACACAATTTTCATTATTCACCCCGATAATTAAATCAACAAATGCAATCGTATTTCAGGCAGAATATCAACGGGCAATAACAGGAACCTGTGTGCGGTGTGGCAAATGTAGCGATGTTTGTCCTGTTAAACTGATACCACAGGTAATGTTTGAATGGATTACCAGAAACCTCATTAGCAAAGCAATAAGATATGGTCTTGATGAATGCATTGAATGCGGGTGTTGTGCTTATATATGTCCTGCAAATATCCCCCTTGTAAGTTATTTCAAATCTGCAAAACTAAGGACTGCAGTAAATGAATGAAAAACTCGTTGTATCCTCTCCCCCATATATCCATTCACCCATAACAACCAGTCGGGCTGTCGTATATGTCTGTGTAGCACTTCTGCCCGCCCTGATTACCGGTATATTCCTGTTTGGTTTCCATGCATTCTTGCTTGTCATTCTCACCATAATATCCTGCGTGATATTTGAAATTGCTTATGATTATTTTACAGCCAGGCAGATAAGAATCAATTATGAGACTTCGGTTCTAACGGGTATGCTTCTCGCTGCAAGCCTGGCTCCTGGTGTGCCCCTGTGGATTCCTGTTATTGGTGCAGGTTTCTCAATAGTTATTGTAAAACAATTGTTTGGCGGAATGGGCTTTAATATCCTGAATCCAGCACTGGCAGGCAGGGCATTTTTAATGCTTTGCTTTCCGATGTATATGATTAATTCCTTGCAAAAACCGCTGAATGGCTCATTATCTGGTATTGATGCTATCAGTCAGGCGACGCCCTTAACAATTCTCAAGACTCCAGGTTCTCACCGTGGTTTACAGACAGTGATAGAATATTTTGGTTCTTCCCATTTCTTGAAGACAGCAATGCTCGGTCACTTTGGCGGTTCAATTGGTGAAACCTGTAAACTGGCATTAATCATTGGCGGCATTTTTCTGCTATTTTATGGCATTATTGACTTTCGCATAGTTATTGGCTATCTTGTGACATTCATTACCATAAACCTTATCTTACCCCACCGCATTAATCCACTATTTCAATTATGCACGGGCGGGGTCCTGCTGGCGATATTCTTTATGGCTACTGACTGGGTCACAACACCTCTGACAAAAGGCGGCAGGTGGATATTTGGCATTGGCTGTGGTTTTTTCACTGGTATCTTCAGAGTACTCTCACCCTTTCCTGAAGGAGTAACACCCGCAATTTTGTTAATGAATGCGCTTACTCCATTAATTAATAAAATTACAACAAGGAGTAAAAGAAAATGAAGAAACAAGTAGTATACATAGTGGTTACATTGCTTTTTTGCCTTACAACACTTTTTGTTGTCAACTTTTATACAAAACCACTCATTGCCCAGACTGAAGCAAAAAATGTTGGTGATAATCTTCGTGCTGTTCTGGATGCTTTTGAATTTATGCCACTTATTCCCGAAACACTATGGCTTGGATTTGATTCAACTGGAAATCAGAAAGGTATTGTTTTTAAGGCATGGCCCAGGGGTTATGGTGGAGTCATTCCCTTAACCGTCGGTGTAGACAATGAAAGGAAAATAGCCGGAATAAGAATAGGCGGCAAAACCGAAGGTTTTAATGAAACAGACGGTATCGGTTCAAAGGTCAGAGGAAATTCCTTCACAAAACAGTTTATCGGAAAAAAATTCACACAAATTTCGCTTAAGGTTGATGGTGGTGATATTGAAGCAGTAACTGGTGCAACCATATCATCAAGGGCAGTCTGTGAAGGCATTAAGAAAGGACTTCAGTCGTACGATTCATATTTATCTGCAAAAAGCGATGATGACACCAGATACTCAATCTTCCCGGATGCGAAAATCTTCATTCCTCTCATAACTGATACACTCTGGTATGCAGTCAGGGAAAATGAAACACTGGGGCTTGTTTTTGCTGGTCGCACCTTTGGATACCTTGATACCATTAAATATCTTGCTGGTATCAATAAAAATGGCAGTATTGAAAGAGTTATTATTACCTATTCGCACGAGACCGAAGGTATTGGAGAACAAATAAGAAGCAGTGAATTTCTCGATAAATTCAAAACCGGCATACCTGATGCCATTTCCGGTGCCACTGTTTCGTCAAAAGCGCTGATAAACAGCATAAAAACAAATAGCGAAAGATTTGGCAAGTATCTACAATGAGTTTTTTTTCAGAACCCAATAATAGAATGATAATACTCGGGGTCATTCCGCTAATTGCCATGACCGGATCTGCAATCAGCGCACTCACGATTGTCCTGATTATCATTGTAGTTTTGTTTTTTTCCAGTTTGATATATTCTTTTTTTCCTGAAAATATTGATTTTCGGACTGGATTTTTCTTGATAGTAATCATTACTGCAACAGTTACAACCATAAGTGAGACTCTGGCGCGTATTCTATTACCTCATATCCATTCTTTAACCACGCTGTTTATAATGCTGGTCCCGGTAAATAGTTATGTCGTGAACCAGATGATAACGAAACAAAAGGGCAAGAAACTATTTGCTTATGCACTTACCGGCATAAAAAACTTCTTATTTTCTGCCACTGTACTTCTGTTGGCTGGCATTGTCAGGGAAATATTTGGTAGAGGAACGCTGTTCAACCAGCCAATCATAACTTCTGACCCGGACGTAGAACTGGTTGCAATTGTGAATTCTCCAGCATGTGCTTTCATTGTTACTGCAATGATTTTGGGTTTTCTGAATTTACTAAAAAGGAAAAATAATGAGTGAAAACCTGTTAGCGACCTTCACAAATGCCATCCTCGGCAACAACCTGATTCTTTTTTTCCTGCTTGGAACCTGCCCACTAATGCTGTATCAATTGAATATCAAAAACTCCCTCATAATAGGCGTTCTCATTCTGTTTATTACGCTTTTTAGCGCGTTAATAATTCAAATATTTGTATACCTGATACTTGTACCTGCAGGGTTGACATATTTTAAAATAATTTCTGTATTCCTTTTTACCATTGTGGTTATCTACGCAGTAAGGACGGTCACCAGCAAGTACACACCGCGGGTCGCAGAACTTTTTGATACTTATCCCGAGTTCTTCTACACCAACTATGCGATATTTGGCGTCATATTTTTGAATGTTGGTACCAGTCAGGAATATCTTCACATAGCAGTATCCACATTTGGTTATACAATAGGTTATGTATTGATTATGGTGGTATTTTATCCGATTAAGGAATATATTAATAATAAAGGACTTACCTCTGCTCAACAGACCGTATTGCAGATCACTGTGCTCGGTTTGCTTTGCATTGTATTGATGTCAATTACCGGATTGAAATAGTGACAGCGAAAAAAGAAGTATGACTGATTTCAAAAAGGAATTGAACAGTGAACAATGGAAAGCGGTTCAAATCATAGATGGACCGATTCTTATACTCGCTGGTGCAGGTAGCGGTAAGACAAGGGTCATCACCTATCGTATTGCCTATTTGATCGCGAAAGGTGTTGAACCTACTAATATTCTTGCCGTTACTTTTACAAACAAAGCCGCCGACGAAATGAAACAACGGGTCAGCAATCTTCTGAACTGCGATGAACCCAATGTATGGATTAGAACATATCACTCAACATGTGCAAGAATTTTACGCCGGGAAGCGGAAAAAATTGCAATTCCCAGGAATTTCACGATTTATGACGAAAACGACCAACTCTCACTTGTCAAGGAATGTCTTAAGGATATGCGTCTTGATGTAAAAGAATTAAAACCCGAGTTTGTTCTTCAGTGCATTAACCGGGCAAAGGAAAATCTGATTCTACCGGAAGATTATCGTGCTACAACCTACCGTCAGTATGAACAGATTATCAAAACAATATACAAACTATATAACCAGAGACTCAAGGAATTTGGAGCACTTGATTTTGATGACCTTATACTGAAATGTGTGCAACTGTTCAAAGAGAACCCGAATGTGCTTGAATATTACCAGGAAAGATTCAAATACATAATGGTTGACGAATATCAGGATACGAATCGTGCTCAGTATATCTTCACAAAATTACTTGCACAAAAATATCGCAACCTTTGCGTTGTTGGTGATGATGACCAGTCCATTTATTCATGGCGTGGGGCAGAAATTAGAAACATTCTGTATTTTGAAAAAGACTATCCGGAAGCACAGGTAATAAAACTGGAGCAGAATTACCGTTCAACTAAAACGATCCTTAAGGCTGCCTCAGAAGTTGTCAGGCATAATCACCAGCGCAAAAAGAAAGTTCTCTGGTGTGAAAATGAAATCGGAGAACAAATTGAGTATTTTGATTCACTTGATGATAAAGGCGAGGCTGAATATGTCGCCCGGAAAATACTGGAAGAAAATTACAATGGCCGAGGATTTAATCATATCGCAGTATTCTACAGATTGAATTATCAATCAAGGATATTTGAAGAATGCTTTACCGAACACAAGATTCCATATGAGGTTGTCGGCGCACTGAAATTCTATGAGCGTGCAGAGATAAAGAATATGATTGCCTATTTGCGTATCATCAGCAATCCAGATGATACAATCAGTTTGAAACGTATAATAAACCTTCCAGCAAGAAACATTGGTAAAGATACACTTGAAAAGTTGGTCGCCTATCAAAAAGAAAATAATCTGACGCTTTTTGAAACCTTAAGAAGATATAATGAAATACCAGGGTTGAATTCACGAACTGTACAGAGTTTGAAAGCATTTGTTCAGATGATAGAAGGTTTTATGAAATTGAGCGAGAAACTGAATCTGTATGACCTTGCACTGCGCATTGCCCATGAAACCGGGTATCTTGAACATCTGAGACGGAGACAGACTGAGGAAGAAATTGACCGGCGTAAGAATGTTGAAGAACTACTAATCTCTATCAATGACTATGTTAAAAACAATCCGGATGCAACAATCCTGGATTATCTGGAAGGTATTTCTCTACGCAGTGATATTGATGAATGGTCAAAAGAAAAAGTATCACTGATGACACTGCACAATGCCAAAGGTCTGGAATTTGATGTAGTATTCATTACTGGACTTGAGGATGGGATACTACCACATTACAGGTCACGTGAGGAAGGAAGATATGAGGAAGAAAGAAGGCTATTGTATGTGGGAATAACCAGGGCAAAAAAGAAACTATATATTACCAATGCACAGCGCAGAAAAACCTATCAGGGTAATTTTGTATTTACAACAGTCTCGCCATTTATGAAGGAGATACCAGATGAAGTCTTTGCAACGACAACAAAATAACCATAAGAAATTTATGAATTACAGAAAACTTTTTCCCATTACAAAGAGAACAGTTTATCTCAATCACGCCAGCACCGGACCAATGAGTCTAAATGCTGAAAGAGCAATCAAAGAGTGTATTGAGACCTATAAAAACCAGGCAGAATTCGCCATTAATGAGTATTTTGGTCGGTTCCGCGAAAGCAGAAAAATTTATGCAAAATTTCTCAATGCTGAACCCGAGGAGATTACCTTCACCCAGAATACTTCAGAAGGAATCTTCATTGCCCTGATAAATCTACCACTAAAAGACGGGGATGAAATAATTGTGATGGATGAAGTCTTTCCTGCTGTGTATTATGTAGTAAAATACAATCTTCCGGGCATAAAAAAAAGGTTTGTCAGGTTTTCGGGCAGAGATCCAGTGGAAGTTATCAAGAAGGCGCTGTCAAAGAAAACACGAGCGGTAATATTGGACCATGTTCAATTCTTTACTGGCGAAATGATAGAACTTAAAAAACTCTCACAATTCTTAAGAAACATTAATATCTTTCTTGTTGTTGATGGTATACAATCTGCTGGTGCAATTGCCCTTGATATGAAAGAACTCAAAATTGATTTTTTTGCCAGCGGTGGTGGCAAATGGCTCTTCGGCCCTGGTGGCACAGGATTTCTCTATGTAAACAAGCGGAATTTTGGAAAATTAAAAAGACTACGCACGGGCTGGTTGGGTGTAGACTGGAAGAATTTTGAAAATTTTGAAGTTACTCCTCCCCTCTTTGATGATGCACGGATGTTTGAGCAGGGCACGAGAAATATGATCGGCATAGCTGGTTTAACTGCACACATAAAACTTTTGCTTGAGTTCGGTGTCAACAACATTCAATCCAGAATTTTGAAACTAAAAGAGCAACTGCGAAATGGATTTAGCGAACTCAAATTTCCTATAATAACACCAGAGAGCGGTCCGCAATCAGGTATAATCACAATAAGACCAGAAAAACCACGAGAGGTCTATGAATATCTCACAAAAAACCATATAACGATATCTTTGCGCAACAATTGTCTGAGGTTTTCGCCGCATTTCTATAATACTGAAGAAGAAATAGAGAAGGTCCTGAAATTGCTCAGAAAATTCTCGGTTTAATCGCACATATTCAGAACAATTTAAAAATCACAAAGGCAATTATTACTACAACCGTGGTATAAATTGCAGCTCCGAGGTCATCAAGCATGATGCCCAATGAACCGGGCAAACTTTCAAATTTTTTTAGTGGTGGCGGTTTCAAAATATCCAGCAATCTGAAGATCACAAAAGTAATCAAAAGAGGAAGAATACGCTTCGGCACGAAAAAAAGGGGCAAAAGCAAACAGGCATACTCATCAATAACAATTTTTCTGGGGTCTCTACCCCATTCGCTCACAAATTCATTACAAATCAACAATCCCCAGAGAAAGAGATTCACGAATATTGTAATATAGAGTATGGGAAAGTTTACAAAAAAATACCAGATAATAACACTTAGCAAACAACCAAAGGTAGCTGGCGCAACAGGCATATAACCAAGGCCAAAGCCGGTAATCAAGCCAATTTTCAGAAATCTCATCTGTATGTCTGCTATTCTATACCCGTTTACTATTTCTTTTTCTTCTGCGGCGGTGATCGCTCCCACTCAGTAACAAGAGCACACACTACAAATGTTGATGAGTAGGTTCCAAATATCAGACCAACAATTAGGGTGAACGCAAAATCCCCGATTACGGGACCACCCAGAAAAAACAGACAAAATAGCGTGATTATCACAAAAAGACCTGTCAGAATTGTTCGGGAGAAGGTTTCGTTTATACTCGTATTAATCAAATCCACAAAAGGCATACCTTTGATTTTTTTGCGATTTTCACGAACACGGTCTGAAATAACAATTGTATCATTGATTGAATAACCAACAATAGTCAGCAAGGCACCAACAATTACAATGGTAAACTCTCTGCCCGTAAGGATAAGCGCACCGATCACTATAAGAAGGTCGTGCAATATACAAATCACCGAAGCAACACCAAAACGAAAATCAAATCTGAACCAGACATAGATTCCCATCAGGAACATCGCAACAAGCACGCCGATAATTGTATTTCTGGTAAGTTCCTGACTGATCTTCGGTTCAACTGTTTCTTTTGCCCTCAGGTCAAGCGCATTATCAGAAAAATCTTTTTGCAGCTGTTGAATCACCGCATTGGCAAATGCGTCAGGATCAACTTTTGTTACAGAACGAATGACAAATTCATTGGTTCCAGCCAGTCTCTGAATTGATGCCTGTTCCTGACCAATTCTTGAGAGTGAATTACGAATATCCACGACATCCAATGGTTTTTCAAATTTCACCCAAACAAGTGCGCCACCAGCAAAATCAACACCAAGTTTAGGACCCCTGAAAAGTAGTAACAGGAGTGCTATTACAATCAGTACACCTGAGAAAATATAGCCATATTTTCTCCATGACATGAATGGTAGATTCGGATTTTTTATCAGTTCCATAGTTATATCCTTAACTTTGTTACTTCAAACTTATATGTGAAATAATCAAGAATAGTTTTTGTCACAAAAACTGCCGAGATCAAATTGGCAATCAAACCAATGATCAATGTCAGGGCAAATCCCTTTATTGGACCGGTGCCAAAAATAAATAATACGATACCGGTAATAATTGTCGTTACATTGGAATCAAATATCGCAAGCCATGCCCTGCTAAACCCCTGGTCAATTGCAGTGCGCACCGTTTTACCAATGTGCAATTCTTCTCTGATTCTCTCAAATATCAGAATATTTGCATCCACGGACATCGCAATGGTTAAGGCAATACCTGCAATACCCGGCATTGTCAAAGTTCCGCCAAACGCAGAAAGCACACCAATAAGCAATATAATATTTAGAACCAGCGCGAAGTTTGCAACAAGGCCTGTAAGCGAGTAGTAGACAAGCATGAATATAACGACAAAAAGTGCGCCGATTAGTGAAGCCCGAATGCCCTGCGTAATTGAATCTTTCCCCAGTGATGGGCCAACTGAACGTTCCTCAGCAATCTTCAATGGTGCGGGCAGGGCACCAGCCCTCAAAACAATTGCCAGGTCCCTTGCCTCTTCAGCCTTGAAATTGCCGGTAATAACTGCCTTGCCCTGTGGTATTCGTTCTCTTATATACGGTGCTGATTGAACAACATCATCAAGCACTATTGCCAGGCGCTTGCCAATATTCTTACCTGTAACTGAGGCAAATTGTCGTGCTGCTTCTCTTTTGAACTCAAGGTCTATCATCCATGCACCTGTGTACTGCAGTTCTGAACCCTGATAGGGTCTGTGTGTAGCATCACGAACCGTCTCACCGGTCATTTCAGGTTCTTTTTTCAAAAGATAAAGTCTCTTCACTTCCTTACCCTGATAAAGCTCTTTTGAACCAAAGAGGAATTGCAGGTCCTGAGGTATGACACTCTCTGCCCTGCTAATCAGTGCCTTGATGGAATCTTCATCTCTAACATCAAATCCTATATCTCCTTCAACACCAAACAGATATGAACCGAATGGCTCTTCAAATCCAAATGTATCACTCTTTGCGAGGTACTTATCAATACTTTTTATGACATCCTGAGTTTTATCACTGACAAGTTTAAATTCAAGGTGAGCAACCTTACGGATGAGGTTCAGTGCCCGTTCCCTATCCACACCTGGCAACTGGATGAGGATACGTGAACTACCTTGTTTTTCTATGGTTGGTTCAAACACACCGAATTCATCAATACGATTCTTTACAATTTCAAGCGCACGATCGCGAAGGTCTGAAGGTTTTTCTTTCAGTCCTGTTGTATCAACCTCAAGCACCAGATGCATACCACCCTTCAAATCCAGACCAAGATGTATTGCTCTCTTCATCAAACTATTTTCTTCCTCTTTCGATAATCCTCTGGAGGAATATAGTCTGAGACTTGGATAGATTGTATAAAGCCCCACAATAATAATAATTATGACGAGTGCCATTCTAAAACCAATGTTCTTCATTTTGCTCCTTTAATTATTCTTACCATTTCTTCAGTTGCTTGACGCAAACCAACGAAGACTGCTCGGGATATAATGGCAAATCCAATTGAATAACTGGTTATTTCTTTAATTGCGAGCAAATTATTGATGTTTCTATAATCAATGCCATGCCCGGCATGGGCAGTAATCCCTGATGCATGGGCTTGTTTTGCCACATTTCTTATTTTTTCAACCACTTCGTTGTTTTCTGGCTTTTTTGAGAACTCATTAGTGTTAATCTCAATATACTCAGCGCCCGATTTCTTTGCTTCGCTAACCTGGACAATATCAGGGTCAATAAAAACACCAACCTTTATCCCGGCATCTTTAAGTGCCATTATGAAACGACCGAGATCACCGCTAAAACTTACCAGATTCAAACCACCCTGGGTAGTAATCTCTCCTGGTGATTCGGGAACCAGCGTAACCCTGTCAGGTCTTATTGTAGTTGCAATACCAAGCATCTCTTCAGTTGCAGCCATTTCAAGATTTAATTCTGTTTTTACTATTTCTCTTAATATTCTCAGGTCCCTTTCTTTAATATGCCTTCTATCAGACCTCAGATGAACAGTAATTCCATCTGCTCCACCAAGTTCTGCCTCAACCGCAGCAAAAACCGGATCAGGAAAGTTTTCTTTGCGTGCCTCACGCAGTGTGGCAATATGGTCAATATTAACTGAAAGTTCCATTGCCTATTATATTCAATTTTCACTGAGTGTCAACTGATTGATAATTTTGATTCATTTTAGCCTTCTGCTTGTTGACTTTGCGTCTAAATTGTGTATTATTAGCCATGAATGAAGTAAGAAAGTGGCAACAGGAAAAATTGTTATTAAGAGTTGTTGAGTCGCTCAAAAAAAGGGATTTTGATGCTCATTATTTTGAATCAGTAAATGATATCAACGAGTTTCTTTTGACGACAATACCGCCTGATGCGAGTATTGGTATTGGCGGTTCAATGACTATAAGGGAACTGGGCATTATTGAACGGTTTGAACAGCGCGGTAATAAAACAATTCACCACTGGCAAAAAGGTCTTACTGAAGAAACTGACCGTGAAGTGAGGAAGAGAGAGATGCTCGCTGATTATTATCTTACAAGTGCCAACGCCATAACCAAAAATGGTGATATTATAAATATTGATGGTATCGGCAATCGTATTGCAGCAATGATTTATGGCCCGGAAAATGTCTTTATTATTGCTGGTTACAACAAGATCGTATCATCAATTCATGATGGTATAAAAAGAAGCAAAGAAATTGCCGCAGTAATGAATGCCAAAAGGGTGAGTGCCAAAACACCCTGTATCAGTACCGGAGCCTGCATTGACTGCAATGTCAAAGGCAGAATCTGCCGGGTGATATCAATTATTCAATTTCGGCCCTGGCAGACAAATATCTCAGTTCTGCTCGTGAACGAAAACCTCGGCTTTTGAGAAATCGTAATTAAGAGGACAAATTCACTCAACTTTACTTTACAAACCAGCCTGTCTTGTTTGTAAAGTAAAAATACTGTCGTTGACGACATACTATTTTTTAAAACCCCTGCACAAATGCAGATATGGGTGTAAGGTTATCTTCCGTTAAAAAATCTTGTACTACTTAGGATTCTTTTTCTTTGTTTTGAACATCACATTTGCCTGGGCAGCTGCCAGCCGCGCAATTGGCACACGGAATGGCGAGCACGAGACATAATCCATGCCAACTTTATGGCAGAAGTGGATTGAATTCGGGTCTCCCCCATGCTCACCACAGATTCCGACTTCAAGTTCAGGTCTTGCCTTTCTACCTCTTTCAATACCGATCTGAATCAATTCTCCAATGCCTTTTGTATCAATAGACTGAAATGGGTCTCCAGGCAGGATTTTTTTATTAATGTAATCAGGTAGAAATCCGCCAATGTCATCCCTTGAAAAACCAAATCCCATCTGAGTCAGGTCATTTGTTCCATATGAAAAGAATTGCGCCACTGTAGCGATTTCATTTGCAACAAAGCAGGCGCGTGGTATCTCAATCATTGTCCCGTACATGTATTTAATCTTTTTCAAATTGAATTTCTGTAGCACCTCTTTGTATACCCGATTCACAATCTGAACCTGGTCAATCAACTCATTCACTTCACCAACAACTGGAACCATTATCTCAGGGTACGGATTTTTGCCTTCTTTAATCAATTCTGCTGCTGCCTCAAATATCGCCCTGATCTGCATTTCACTCACTTCAGGATAGGTAATACCAAGCCGGACACCCCTGTGTCCCATCATAGGATTGGATTCATGTAGTGCATCTGCGCGCTCATTTAATTCATCAAGGGTAATATTCAGTTCCTTCGCAAGTTTCTCACGCTTATCGGGTTCATTAGGCACAAACTCATGCAGAGGTGGATCAAGAAGTCTGATCACAACGGGATAGCCATCCATTGCCTCTAATACACCCTTTACATCCTTCTTGACATACGGGAATAGTTCTTCTAGTGCCCTGCGCCTTTCTTCCTCAGTTTTTGATACAATCATTTTGCGCAACAAAAACAGCGGTTCATCAGAGCCTTTGCCATAGAACATGTGTTCGGTTCTCATTAATCCGATACCATGAGCACCAAACTTCCTTGCCCTGTGGGCATCTGAAGGCGTATCCGCATTTGCCCTGATACCAAGTCTTTTGACCCGGTCGCAGATTCTCAAAAATTCGTGCAAAAGCACATTTTCCTCAGCCGAAGCCATCATGGGCAATTGTCCCTCATACACATTTCCCTTTGTACCATTCAGTGTAAGCCAATCCCCCTCTTTGAACTTCTTATCACCGATTGAAAGAATTTTTTCATCATAATCAATCTGTACTGCGCCGCATCCAACAATACAACATTTACCCCAGCCGCGGGCAACAAGTGCCGCATGCGAGGTCATCCCGCCACGTGCAGTAAGAATCGCCTGGGCGACCCTCATTCCGTCAACATCTTCGGGATTGGTCTCTTCACGCACCAGGATTACTTTTTTACCCTGCTTTGCCCATTCAACTGCATCTTTTGAAAAGAAAACAATCTGACCGCTTGCACCACCTGGTCCCGCAGGCAAGCCCCTGGCAATAGGTTTAACACCCTGTTCTACCTTTGGGTCAATCATAGGATGTAGCAATTCATCAAGTTGCGCAGGTGTGACGCGCATCACTGCTTCTTCTTTGGTAATCAATTTTTCTTTCAGCATATCCACTGCCATTTTTACTGCTGCTGGTCCATTCCTCTTTCCCACACGACACTGAAGCATGTAGAGAATTCCACGCTCAATCGTGAACTCAATATCAAGCATGTCGCGATAATGCCGCTCAAGTTTCTTCTGATACTGGTAAAGTTCCTTGTATACCTCAGGCATTGCTTTTTCCAGTGAAATCAAATCTTTGTTTTGTTCACTCTTTGAATACTCATTAACTGGTGCCGGAGTCCTTATGCCCGCGACAACATCCTCACCCTGGGCATTGATAAGGTATTCACCATAAAACTGATTGTCACCATTACCGGGATTCCTTGTAAAACCAACACCAGTTGCTGAATCTTTCCCCATATTGCCGAATACCATTGCCTGCACATTGCATGCAGTTCCCCAGTCATCAGGAATACCCTCAATTTTTCTGTATGCTACTGCCCTCTTTCCATTCCATGAGGCAAAGACTGCCTTTATACCACCCCATAGTTGTTCATTAGCATCATCAGGAAATTCCTTTCCCAGGACGTTTTTAATCCTCTCTTTGAAAAGCTGGCATAGTTCCTTCAGGTCTTCAGCAGTCAAATCAGTGTCGCTTTTATACCCCTTTTTGTGTTTCATTTCATCCATAATACTCTCAAGCTGTCTGCGTATTCCAGAGTTGTCATCCTTTGGTTCAATACCCGCTGCCTTTTCCATTACCACATCTGAATACATCATTATCAGCCGGCGATATGAATCATAAACAAACCTTTCATTTCCATTACTCTGTTTTATTAGACCTGGTATAGTCCTCTCAGTCAATCCAATATTCAAAACTGTCTCCATCATACCGGGCATGGATGCGCGGGCACCTGAACGGACTGAGACAAGCAGTGGATTGTCAGGATCTCCAAATTTTTTACCAAGCAAATCCTCCATTCTCTTGATAGATTTCTTTACTTCAACTTTGAGATTTGCTGGTAATTTCTTTCTATTTTTATAATAATAATTGCAGACTTCGGTTGTGATTGTAAAACCTGGTGGAACCCTTATACCAAGGTTGGTCATTTCAGCGAGGTTCGCACCCTTACCACCTAATAGATTCTTATCCTTTGCCGAGCCATCTGCTCGCTTGCCGCCAAAATTATAGACAAATTTTTTCATTCTACTCCTTTCTATTTTCTATGAATTTTACAAACAATGCTTTTGATGGCGTGCTCAAGCATCTTGCCATCTTTTTCTTTTAATTCGTAGCTCACTTTTACTGCTTCCTTATTTATTTTTAAGAACTTCCGCAAATCAACTGGTGTGGCAATGATTACCACATCAGCTGGAGTCCGGTTAATACTCAAGTTGAGTTCTTGCATCTGCTTCTTTGAATAACCCAGAGCCGGTATTAGTGTACCTATGTGCGGGTATTTTTGATAAGCCATTCTTATTGACCCCACAGCATAGGGTCTGGGGTCAACAATTGTTCTGGCATGAAACTTCTTTGCAGCAACAATACCAGCACCAAAGCCCATTTCTCCATGGGTGAGTGTAGGACCATCCTCAATCACAATAACACGCTTGTTCTTAATCAATTCAGGGTTGTCAACCGTGATTGGTGATGAAGCCATCAAAATCTTAGCATTTTGGTTTAACAATCTGATGTTTTCTTCCATTTTTTTGACAACTTTTGGTGATGCTGAATCAATCTTATTAATAACAATAATATCTGCCATTCGCACATTCGCCTCACCCGGATGGTAGGTTGATTCATTGCCGGGTCTCAATGGATCAACAACAACAATATGCAGGTCAGGCTGGTAAAAAGGAAGATCATTGTTTCCACCATCCCAGACAATGACATCAGAAATATTCTCTGCTGACTTCAGAATCTTATGATAATCAACTCCGGCAAAAACAACATTGCCTCTCCTTATATGGGGTTCGTATTCCTCCCGTTCTTCAATGGTGCAATTATGTTTATCCAGGTCTCTTAAAGAACTGAATTTCTGAACAATCTGCTTTCTCAAATCACCATAGGGCATTGGATGTCTTATCACAGAGAACTTTACCCCGAGTTTGTAGAGAATATCACACACCCTTCTTGTGGTCTGGCTCTTACCTGCGCCAGTACGTGCAGCACAGACTGAAATGACCTTTTTTCTTGACTTTAGTATTGAGGATTTTGGACCAAGTAACCAGAAATCAGCACCAGCAGCAATTACTTCGGATGCCTTGTGCATTACATAGTTATGAGAAATATCTGAATATGAAAAAACAACAACATCAATATCATATTTCTTTATCAAATGTGTCAATTCTGACTCGGGATATATAGGTATCCCTTTGGGATAGTTTTTTCCTGATAGTTCTGCTGGATAAACCCTACCCTCAATATTGGGTATCTGGGTAGCAGTAAAGCAAACAACTTTGTATTCTTTGTTATTTCTAAAAAAAGCATTAAAGTTATGAAAATCCCTTCCTGCAGCGCCCATTATTATGATCCGTCTCATAATACCCCCTTTCTTAAAATGACTAAATGCAGACTATGAATAAACCAAAACGCCTTAGGACAGTCTACCGATTATGGCATTATCAAAACAGGGATTCTGTACTACCCTGGCATATAATTATAGCCAAAAATGGCAAAAAGTCAATAAAACGATTGCCTTATCGGGTTAATAAATGAGTTGAGACCCTGAAATAAACCTGTCTATGTGCCCAGGTATGCTTCTATGACCTTCGGATTTTTGTGCAAATCTGTGCCTCTACCCTCCATTGTGATTCTACCTGTTTCAAGCACATAGGCATAGTGGCTGATTGAAAGTGCCTTGTGCGCATTCTGCTCCACAAGCAGAATGCTTGTTCCCTGTTGGTTTATCTCTTTAATAATATTAAAAATTTCGTTTACCAGTATTGGTGAAAGACCCATTGATGGCTCATCAAGCATCAAGAGTTTTGGCATGGACATCAATGCTCTTGCCATTGCCAGCATCTGCAATTCACCACCTGAAAGTGTTCCCGCAGGCTGAGAAAGTCGTTCTTTTAAACGGGGAAAAGACCTGAATATACGTTCCATTGTTTTATTGATAGTCTGGCGGTCATAGACAAGATACGCACCAAGTCTGAGGTTTTCATACACTGTGAGATTAGCAAAAGGGCGCCTGCCCTCAGGCACATGCCCGATGCCAAGCGCAGCAATACGATGACCGGGCAGACTGCTGATGTTATTCTTCTCAAAAAGAATTTTACCTGACCTGGGCTTTACCAATCCAGATATGGTTTTTAAAGTTGTGCTCTTGCCTGCACCATTTGTGCCTATCAATGCTACAATTTCACCCCTGCAAACCTTGAAACATACACCCTGCAATGCATGAATTGCACCATAAAATACATTCAGGTCTTCAATCTCAAGTATTGGCTCTGACCGGTTCATAACGGCAGACTGGTTCATGTTTCAATTTTCTTTTCCAAGATATGCCTCAATTACTTTTGGATCATTCTGGATTGCCTTTGGATTACCTTCAGCAATCTTCTCACCGAAATCCATCACGCACACCCTTTCGCAGATTGACATTACCACTCTCATCTGGTGCTCAATGAGTAGGATCGTAAGATTGAAGCGCTCGCGAATAAAATTTATCAATTCCATAAGTTTTATTGTCTCCTGCGGATTCATACCAGCAGCAGGTTCATCAAGCAATAGTAAATCCGGCTTTGTCACGAGCGCACGCACAATTTCCAGTTTTCGCTGTTCACCATAAGGCAGATTTCGTGCAACTTCTTCTGCACGGGTCTGGAGATTAAAAATTGAAAGTATTTCATACGCCATATCTGTAATGCGTCTTTCTTCTCTCTGGAATTTCTTATCCCTGAATATTGCAGAAAACACACCATAATTAACACCCTTGTGGCACGCAATCTTCACATTATCAATTACACTGAGATTATTGAACAATCTAATGTTCTGAAAAGTTCTTGCAATACCATAACCACAGATCTGATAGGGTTTTAGTCCGTTCAATCGTCGGCCTTTGAGAAAGATTTCACCCTTATCAGGTTGATATATACCAGTTATCAAATTAAACACTGTTGTCTTTCCTGCACCATTCGGACCTATGAGTCCAATGAGTTCATTCTGGTTGATTGTCAGGTCAAAATCCGCCACTGCCTTGAGCCCACCAAAATACTTGGTCAGTTTGTTTATGGTTAAGACCGCAGAATTTTTCATGCCAGTATCAACCTTTTTCTCTACGCGGGTAATCAGTTCTTTGCCTCAAGAACTTGAATTCCATTCCTGCTCCAATGCCCATTGGTCTGATTAACATTACAATAATAAGCACAAGGGGATAAATAACCAGTCGCCAATCCAGAATCTGTGGCGGAAGCACAACCCTCAAGCCCTCAAGCAGGAAAGTCCAGGTAATGGCTGCGACAATCGTGCCCGAAATACTTCCCAACCCTCCAAGCACAACGATCAAGAGCACATCTATTGATTTTAGAAAATCAAAATTTGACGGATGCAAAAAAGAGTAGAGATGTGCATAAAGCACTCCCGCAACACCAGCAAATACTGAACCAAAGACAAATCCCATTGTCTTGTATTTTGTAGTATTGACACCAACTGATTCTGCGGCAATATCGTCTTCCCTGATTGAAATACATGACCTGCCTGGATCAGAATAGACAAAGTTTCTTATCACAATTATAGCAATAATAACAAACAAGTATGTCAGAGAAAATGCTGTGTATTTTGGAATACCAAGCATACCACGAGAGCCACCGAGCCCTGGAATTACAGCGTCAGCATTGTCAAAAAGCACCTTGACAATAATCCCGAATCCAAGTGTAGCAATACCCAGATAATCCGATTTTAGCCTCAGAATTGGCAGTCCAATAAGCAGGCTAATTACTGCCACAAGAATCACGGCGCATATAAGACCAATGAAAAAGGCACCAAAACCCAAATTACCGAGCGACTTGGTGATAAATGCCGAGCAGTAGGCACCAAGTCCATAAAATGCAGCGTGTCCGAGCGAAAATTGACCTGTATAGCCATAGATTAAATTCAATCCCAGTGCGGAAATAATCATAATACCTGCAAACTGAATAATCTGCTGCCAGTAAGGATTCAATACACCGAGTGAAAATAAAACTGTTACCAGAACATAGACGCCAATAACAGCAATAATCAAGGAAATTCTGTCCTTCATTTTTGTCCAGAATTCTGCAAACCAGTTATCATACTTTTTCTGTCTCCTTTTTTCCCAGAATGCCAGTTGGTTTGACAAGAAGAACAATAATCAGTATTGAGAACGCAATTGCATCGCGCATTGTTGAAGAGATATATGCTGAAGACATTGTCTCAACAACCCCCATTATTATAGCACCAACCATGGCTCCCGGTATGGAACCAATACCTCCAAGGACCGCAGCGACAAACGCCTTTAAGCCGGGCATAATACCCATAAATGGATGGATTTGCGGATATGCAATGCCATACAGCACACCACCAGCACCCGCAAGTGCTGAGCCAATGCCAAATGTAAATGAGATAATAAAATCAACATTAATTCCCATGAGTTTTGCAGTATCTTTGTCAAAAGACACAGCGCGCATTGCCATACCGACTTTGGTCTTCTGCACGATAAATTGAAGAATAATGAGCAGCACGATTGACACACTAAAAACAAGAACCTGAATATTTGAAATACACACATCACCGACCTGGTAAGTGCATACTTCAAAAGGCCTGGGATAGGCAAGATAATTGGGTCCAAAGACAAATTTTAAACTCGTAAAATATTCAAGAAACAAAGAAACTCCCATGGCAGTAATCAATGCTGATATTCTCGGCGCATTCCTCAGGGGACGATACGCCAGTCGTTCAATTGTTATACCAATGACTGCGCAGCCAGCCATGGCAAAAACAACTGAAATCGGAAATGGCAAATGATAGAGAGAAAGCGCAAAAAAACCGAGATAAGCACCAACCATGAATACATCACCATGGGCAAAATTTATCAAGCGCACAATACCGTATACCATTGTATAACCCAGGGCAATCAGCGCATAAACAAAGCCCAGTTGCAAGCCATTTATCAATTGTTGCAAAAAATATGACATTGGGCTTATTATATCAAAAAAAACGCGGAAATCAACAGTGTTTTTTTAGAAAATAGTACTACTTGACATTATTAATATTTTAAATATATTTAGGTGTGGCAACAACTGAAGAAGTGAGTGTTCCATTCTCCACTATTATACTTGCTGCCGGTATAAGCAAACGCATGTTTTCTAAAACACCAAAAATCGTGTATCGTATTCTTGGTAAGCCGGTTATTGAATTTGTTGTGGATGTTGCACAGGAAGTGGGAAGCAAAGAAATCGTTATCGTTGTCGGGAAAAACCATAGTGAAATCAAACAAATCCTCGGCAAAAATGTGATATATGCAGTTCAAGAAACACCAATGGGAACCGGTGATGCCGCCAGAAAAGGAATTGCAAAAGTAAGTAATCCCCACATATTGATACTATATGGTGATGTGCCACTGTTAAAAAAAGAGACCATACTCAGTATGATAACCAACCACCTCCATACTGGCTCTGACCTTTCAATATTAACCTGTGAAGTCCACGACCCGGCAGGGTATGGAAGAATCGTGCGCAATTCTGGCAATCAAATCAAAAAGATAGTTGAGCATGCTGATGCAAACAGGGAAGAGTTGAAAATTAATGAAATCAATACCGGTATCTATTTTGGCTCAAAAAATCTGATTTCAAATGCCCTTATGCATATTAAGGCAGACAACAAACAAAAGGAATTCTATTTGACCGATATTGTGCATTACCTTATTAAAAAGAAAAAGAAAGTCACCGGATTCAAAATTAGAGACGAGGAACAAATTATGGGAATAAACACAAAATCGGAGCTCGCCCGTGTCAGAGATATCATTAAAAAACGGTGGCTTGATGAACTGATGCGCAAGGGAGTTTACATAGAAGACCCCACGACAACGAATATTGACCTGTCAGTGCAATTTGGTAAATATGTTACAGTCAGGCCATTTACACTAATTGAGGGTAACACCTGCATAAAGGACAATGCCGTAATTGGACCATTTGCATGGATAAGAGACGGAACCAAGAAAAAAATAAGAAAAACAATGGGTTGAGAAAAGTGAAATTAAGAACAGAAGTTAACCATCCGTATCGGTTTGCTTACAAATTCAATTCAGGAAAAATCGTGTTCATTATACTTTTGGTATTGATGTTCCTCTTCGGTACTTCACTACTGTATATGCGTTCAAGAGAAGATCCCGAAGAAATATATAAGAGAAACAGTAATATGCGCATTGAGGTTTTGAATGGCTGTAATGTCAACCGGCTGGCAATCAAGGTTGGAGATATCCTGCGCGAAAAGGGGTTCAATGTTGTCAGGATTGGCAATGCTGAAAATGTATACAAAGAGACCGTGATCATTGAAAGGGCTGATACAAACATGACAAACGGTAAGTATTTTGCGCAGCGCATTGGTTGTAAAAATATTGGCAAAGATGTTGACCCTGCCCTGTATCTTGATGTCACAGTAATTGTTGGCGAAGATTATCTGAAAATTTTTCCCGATGTCGAAAAAAGATTCTGAGAAAGCGCCTGCCGCATTAGCCAAGGCGCTTGCCCAAATCATTGATAATCATAAAGGTGAAGATATTGTCATCTTTGATCTCAGAGAAATATCACCAATTACCGATTATTTTGTAATTGCCACTGGTTTGTCTGATATACACAACAAAACAATTGCGGATTATCTCATTGAATACGAAGAACCACAGCATATTGAAGGGCTTGAATCCCGGGATTGGATATTGCTGGACTATATTGATGTTATTGTCCATATTTTTTCAAAAGAAACCCGCGACTTTTATGGATTGGAACGACTGTGGGGTGATGCCCCGCAGGTAAAATTTTAGCATGATCCGCAACGAAATAAGAAACATTCTCCAGAGCCTGTTTCCTGAAGAGAAAATTGTAATAGATTATGTCCCTGCAGACAAAAAGGGTGACTATTCGACCAATGTTGCCATGCGCCTTGCTAATAAAACAGCACAAAAACCATCAGAAATCGCCGAGAGTATTGTCAGACAGATTAAATCACCAATCATCAGCGAAATAGTCATATATCCGCCGGGCTTCATAAATTTTGTGATTGATACAGAATACCTGAAAAAGTGTTTTATCAACGAAACAAAATGCCATATAGGCAATGGAATACGAATTAATGTTGAATTTGTTAGTGTTAATCCCACTGGCCCAATTAACATTGTAAACGGTCGTGCCGCTGCATTTGGCGATTCCCTGGTGAGACTTCTCAATTATGCTGGTTTCAGTGCTGATGCCGAATACTACATCAACGATTCAGGCAGACAGATTGAGTTGCTTGCTGAAAGTATTAAACAAAGGATGAACCAAATTCAGGGTAAAGAATATACCATCCCTGAAGATGGATACCACGGCGAATATCTTTTGCCTGTTGCCCAGAAATTCATTGATGAAAAAAATTTTGATATTGAAAAAATCAAAAGTGATGCAGTCAATTATTTTGTTCATCAACATCAAAAAATGCTTAAGCAGTTTCGTGTTTTTTTCAAAAACTGGATACGGGAATCAGAAATCCGTGATAAAGGCTATGTCAAAAAGGTGTTGGAATTATTTGAGAAAAAGGGACTCATTTTTGAACAGGATAATGCCTGCTATTTCAAAACAACCAGATTTGGTGATAAGCGCGACCGCGTAATCATTACCAAAGATAAGCGATACACCTATCTTCTGCCCGATATTGCTTATCATTTGAATAAAATTGAGAGAAACTACCAGAAACTAATCACCATACTCGGACCAGATCATCTTGGCCAGGTAGACAGTTTGTATGCGGGTCTAAAAGCTCTTGACTTTGATGAAAATATTCTTAAAATAATTATTGTGCAGGAGGTTAAACTAAAAAAAGATGGCATTTATGTTTCAATGTCCAAAAGATCAGGCACATTCATAACCCTTGAAGAATTGATGGCTGAAATTCCTATTGATGTTATTCGCTTTTTCTTTCTCATGCGTTCAAGTTCACAACACCTGGATTTTGACCTTGACCTGGCGCGCAACATCTCTGAAGAAAATCCGGTCTATTATGTACAATATGCCTATGCGCGCATAATAAACATAATAAAATATGCTGAGAAACAGGGTATGCAGTATGAAGGGGAAGATACCGCCCTCGAACTCATAAAAGAAAAAGAAGAATTAGATTTGATGAAGTATGTGCTGCGGTTTGAAGAAGTGGTGGAAGACGCTGTCAGAAATTTTGAACCTTTTATGATTACTTATTATCTCATTGACCTGGCAAGGTTGTTTCATCACTTCTATCAAAAGCATCGGGTTGTAAGCGAAAACATACCTTTAACCAGACAGCGTCTGTTCCTTATTTCCCGAGCTGCTCGCACAATAAGAACGGGCATGGAATTACTTGGTTGTTCCTGTCCGGAAAGAATGTAAAGGAGGCTAAATGAATCTTGCAAGTCTTTTGTCCAGAGACCGAATAAATCTTGAATTGAAATCAACAAAGAAAGAAGATGTTTTGAAAGACCTGGTGTATATGATCAAGAGCAAAACTGATGCTGAGTTGATTTATTCAACACTGTTAAAAAGAGAAGAATTAGGCTCAACCGGTATTGGAAAAGGCATTGCCATTCCCCATTGCCGGTCGCTTGCCGTGAGCAAATTAGAAATTGCTGTTGGTAGAACCGTAAAACCGATTAACTTCAATGCCATAGATAAGAAACCTGTTGTCCTTTTCTTTTTGATCATTGCACCACCACAGGATCCAGGAAACCAGTATCTCATCACCCTGGGAAAGATTGTCCAGATTTCAAAAGAAATGACCAAAGGCAATCTTCTGAACAAACCCAGTACCCCTGAGGAATTCATTGCCCTGATAAATGATATAGAAAAAGGTCTTGCAAAAAAGAGGTAGCCATGAACCAGCAAATTGACATAATGCGTGTGTTGAAGAGGCTTTTTGACCTCGACAATCTAATTATTGATAAGGAAGCGGACAAGAAGATCGGTTTCAAGATTGACGAGGAGGTCGGCGTTATAAGTCTTAAAAAAGAAAGGGCAAATCTCTTAAAACAGATACCCCGGGAATATGCTGAAACCTATGAAAGAATAAAAAAGAAATATACCCTGGCAATCGCTGAAGTAAAAAATGGATTTTGTTTTGGCTGTTTTCAGCAATTGCCTACAGAAATGCTCACCAAAAGTAATGAAATTGTGACCTGCCCGAATTGTGGTAGAATACTGTTCTGGCGCGAGGCATAACCTTCTATAACACAACTGCATAACCCGGCTCATTAACTCAAAACAAATAGTCATTTTAATGCCCTGCGCCCGATGAAAATATTTCGTATTATTCATTTTGTTGCCCTTATATTTGTAATCATAAGTGTCATTAATTTAAGGAATTGTTCACTGATAGACTGGGATGAAGGAGTTTTTGCACTCCAGGCAAAATGGTTCGCAAGTTCTGGGCATGAAGGCAAACCGTTTAATTTCCAAACCCCGCCCCTATTTCAAATGATTATCGCATTATTTTTTAAAATATTGGGGAGTAAACCATGGGTCTTACCCTTCATATCCATAATCTTTTCATTTTTGACAATATATGTCATCTTTTTCTTTGCCCGAAGACTTTACGGTGAACCAGCAGCACTACTGGCCGTAATTCTGTTTATTACTACTGAATATTTCCTTTTTTTTGCAAAATCCGGCTTGAGCGACGCCACATTTCTTTTTTTCTTTGTATCTGCTCTATATTTCTATTATCGCGGTTTTGAAACAGAACATATCCGATATCATCTTCTGTGTGGGGTCTTTACTCTACTTGCATGCTACACAAAATATACAGGTCCTGTTTTATTCCTGATATTTATATGTATGATGATCATCAAACGTAAAAGTGTGATTGGATACCGCACACTCTTCACAATCCTGCTTCCGGTCCTGGCATTCATACCGTTTGCGATACTTTTTGTGAAAGTTGTAACAATCCAGGGAATAGCACAGCGTCATGCTACACTTGTCGGGTTTAACCATCTTAAGTTTCTTTTCTATTTTGTTCGCTTTGCACCGGTCATATCAATTCTGGCATTATTTCATAAAATCAAAGAGCAAACTGACCACTTTATACTCACCGTAATTATTGTATTCTTTATTACCCTTGGTTTATATCATCAATACTTCAGACTTGGCTATCCGCTAATCCCTTTTCTGTCATTCTTTGCTGCCGGAACTGTAAAAAAAATGAAACAGAAGAAATATTATTTTCTAATTCTAATGGTTGTTATCAGTATTTTTCTCAGTCGTGATACAATTCTCTACAACTCAAAAATACCAGCGCAGATCATAAACAAAGCAAATGAACAACGCCAGAGGCACGACATCAAATACACCATCGCAATCACTCCACCAAACATCGTTTTCTATCTGAATGGCAATATCCTGATACCTGAAAGCAATATCCCTTCTCACATTTTAAGAAACGGATATTTCAAAAACCCCTTTGTTTTCAATGACGAAAAAAATCCGATTCTTTCTCAGAAAAACATCTTACTGGTATTTTCCTCAATCTTCAAAGACCTTAAGAACGATTACCTGATGTTAGCACAGAAGGCAGAATATGCTGATTCAATTGAGTTTATTGACGCACCCGTGTATTACAAAGACCTGTTTAACCCATTACGCAATGAAAAACAGGTGTATTATTTACTCGTTTATCGAGTTGAAAAACTTGACACAATATCATTGGGACAACTTCTTAAACTCAGTATCAAACCGGGTACATCAATTATTGTCCACTGATCACTTCCCAATACAGAATTCTTCAAAAATCTTTTTAAGAATATCTTCGCGCAGAACCTTTCCGGTCAGAACACCAATAACATCAAGGGCGTGGTGCAGTTCAAATGCTATTATTTCAGGCGCCTGGTTTGTCAGGGCGACTCTCAAGCATTTTTCCAATTCCTTGAGTGCTTCAATATGGCGGCTCCTGGTAATCAAAAATTCTTTCTCTGGCAACCTGGGAAAAAGATTTTCTTTGATTGCCTTTCTTAACTGAACGATATTCTCACCATTTTTTGCTGAAATTTTTATTGCATCTCCCAGTATCTCGCTGGTTCTCAGGGCAACATTAAGATCAATTTTGTTGATTACGAAAATTTTATTAAGATCTTTTACCAGGTCATAAAGATAGATATCCTGCTCGTTCATTGGTTCTGCTCCATCAAAAACCATAAGTACTAAATCAGCAATTCTGAACAATTCCTGGCTTCGCTGACTTGCAATCTCATCAGGTCCTCTTCCGCTGAGAAATACACCTGCAGTATCTATCAATCGCACGAGTATTCCTTCAATTTCAACTGGTTCCTCAATATAATCCCTGGTTGTGCCTGGTGTTTCATGAACTATAGCGCGGTCATAACCAAGTAAACGGTTAAAAAGCGTTGATTTGCCGACATTAGGTCTGCCTGCAATAACAATACGATAGCCCTGTTTCAATTTCAAACCCTGTTCAGCCCCTTTTAGCAACTCCTGAATATCGACAAGAATCTTGCTAATTGTTGATTCAAATCCGCTTCTGTCAAATCTTGTTTCTTCTTCTTCGGGAAAATCAATCGCTGCCTCAACGCTGGTGAGAAGCTGGATAATATCCTCTTTTATTTCATTCAATATTGCAGACAGTTTTCCTTCCAGTTGATATATTGCAATCTTCCTGGTAAAATCACACTGGGCATAAACTGTATCGAGGACCGCCTCAACCTGTATCAAATCCATTTTGTTATTCAACAACGCCCGCTTTGTAAACTCTCCGGGCTGCGCTACTCTGGCTCCCAATGATAACACAATGTTGATGATACGCTGAACAATCAACGGGTTACCATGGCACGATATCTCAACGACATCTTCACCGGTATAGGAATTTGGAGCAAAAAAAACACTGACAAGGACATGGTCAACCACCTCGTTAATTATCGGGTCAACAACCTTACCCAGGTAAATGTGGTTAGACAGGAATACAGAAATGTTCTGTGCCGAGACAAAGGTTTTTCTTAATAAATCTACCGCCTTGTCGCCGCTGATTCTTATAACGGCAATACTTGAATAACCCGCCGGTGTAGCACAGGCAACAATTGTATCATTCAATGTTCACTCTTTGTTTTCTCCAGCCGGTGCAATAATCACGGTTCGATTTGCGCCACGACCAATTGAATACATCTTTACCCCCTTCAGTTCATTAATCTTGTTGGCAACAATTCGTTCTTCACGCGGGGTCATCGGGTCAAGCGCCATTTCTCTTCCTGTCTGTAGAACAATCCGGGCAATTGCCTCTGCTTTTTTGCGCAGAAGATTGTTTTTGTGCTGACGATACCCATTGATATCAACAAGAATCTTGATATTGGAATAGAATCTTCTTGTGATCCTTGATATCAAATACTGTAAAGCCCAGAGATTTTCGCCATTCTTACCAATGAGTAAAGGGTCTGTGTGTCTGGTTCTCACATTTACTGTGTAGCCTTGCTCATCTTTACTCACCGTAATGGCGACTTTAAAACCCATATTAGTCAGGATATAATTTGTAATCGTCTGGAGATATTGACGAGGCTCTTTTATTGTTAATTTGACCTTTGTTTCTGTTTCGTTTTGTGAAAGAATCTCATAGGTTATCTCATCCTGGATAACCCCTAATTTATTCATCCCTTGAGCAAGCGCTTCATGCAGGTCTTTGCCAATCGCCTCTATCGTCTTCATTTGTACCTCCTCTCTCTTCCTGATATTTTTTCCGTCACCGAGACGGTAAATCAAAAAACTAACGCAGAATTTTTTTCTTAATCAATAACTGCTCAAAAATTGAAAGAATATTATAGGTGAACCAGTAAAGCTGCAACCCCGAAGGAAAATTAAGAAAAACAAAGATCATTACCAGAGGCATCATAATCACCATAAATCTCTGTCTGGGGTCAACTGTTGTCATCAAAGATTGAACCAGCATCAAAACACCCATACTGACCGGCAATATATAATAAGGATCTTTGACTGACAAATCTGTAATCCACAAAATGAATGGTGCACCACGGAACTCAAACGAAGTTGATAACACCTGATAAAGTGCGATGAATATAGGAAATTGAATCAATAATGGTAGACATCCGGAGAAAGGGTTCACCTTATAAACTTTGTAAAGGTGCATCATTTCCCGGTTAAGAGCTTGCGGGTCATTCTTATACTGTTCCTGTACCTTTTTTAATTCTGGTTGTAGCATCTGCATCTTTTGCTGAGAAATCAGCATTTGTCTTGACAACGGGAAGAAAATCAACTTGAATAGAAGTGCAAACATGATTATTGCAAAGCCGTAGTTTTTCAAAATTCCATAGAAGAAATGCAAGACAATCAGAATAATCCGGGCAATTGGATCCCACAACCCGCTGCTTGCAATTTGTTCATATCCCTGACGATATTTTGCCAGTTCAGAATGAATGATTGGTAGACCCAGAACTGTAACATTCAGGTGTGAGTTTGAATATAATATCACGCCAAAACGATGAGTATTACCACCTCCCATACACCCAAGAAATGCCCTGTCAGGAACTTCTGCATCAGAGTACTTTGAAAGTTTGAAAAATTCTGAACTATCTATTTTTGCCGAATTATTAACAATCAATACAAAATATTTGTTTCTCAGGGCGAGCCATTTTACAGCCTCTTTGTAAACATAATGGTCTTTTATTTCTTTTGTAATATTGTGCAGTTTAGTTGTCATGACATAAACATTGAAGTGTCTGAGGTCATCAGCTTGGTTCTTCTTTTCCGTCACTCTGAGACCGGACCTCAGGCTCAAGGCGTGCTCAAAAGATTCTGGATTATTGATGCTCAGGTTAAAGCCACACTTACCATCAAAATGATATGTCTTAATAAATCGTGAATTACCTCTCTCAATAAAGAAAACAAGCGAATCCTCATATAAATCATAGTTGAATTTGTTAACCGAGTCAGATATCGTGGTCAAGAAAAGTGCACTTCCTTCAGGTACAAGGTCAACATTATATTCCTTTATATAGAAACTCTTAATACCAGCACCCAATGCAGTGAATACAATACGACAACTATTCCTGTCAATCACAATGGTATCAGTCAGGTCGTGCAAAACCTCTTCGTGTTTTAAAGCAGTTTGCGCTGTCTCATCAGAAGTCTCTGGTTTCTCAGCAATCTGGTCCCTCGCTTTCGGCTTTGCCATAAAACTCCATAGAAGCAGAATAACAACTATGAGCAGGAACGCAAAAAGTATGCGTCTTTGATCATTCTCCATGTTTGTGATTCCTTTCACTGCCATGGATGCCGCTTACAGGGTCATATCCACCCGGGAAAAAAGGATTGCATCTGAGTATACGAAAAATGCTCATGAATCCGCCTTTAATAATACCGAAACGAACCAAAGCCTCTATTGTATATTCCGAGCAACTGGGAACAAAACGGCAAACACCAGGCAGAATAATGCCAAAACTACGCTGATAGCACCTTATCAGCAATATGATTAATCTGACAATCGGATTTGAGCGGGTCTGGTAAGAAATATCAGCATTGTTCATGCCACCACTCCTCTTTAAATTTATTGATACAGCGTAAAATAGTGCTGTATTCAGTCACACCCTTGCAATAAAAAATCACCTGCAACCCCCTAAATATTTCCTTATTCATTCGATATGCCTCCCTTAACAATCTTTTGGTCCGGTTCCGTTTTACTGCACTCCTGATTTTTCCGGAGGCAAAAAAGCCAACAGCCGAAACACTGGCAGGTCTATAAATTATTACTAAGTCATTGCACAAAAATCTCTTACCAGAACTAAATAATTCTCTAATTTCTCTTTTATTTCGAATTATCTCCTTTTTGTGCAAACAGAAAAAACCCCTGTTTCCGGGCAATGCCTTTCTCAAACAACCAGACGTTTACGACCCTTTTTTCTTCTTCTGCTGAGCACCTTTCTACCATCTTTTGTCTTCATCCGTGCCCTGAATCCATGGGTTTTCTTTCTCTTTCTTCGACTTGGTTGATATGTTCGCTTCATGCATTATTATACACAGAAACTGACGAATGTCAACACATTGATTGACCTTTCATAACAAAACTTTTAGCAAGGCTAAAGCCTTGCCCTAAAAAACTCCCCACTGCTACCGCTGCACAACGCTCTTGACTTTTTTTTGAAAATGTAGATAATTGAATACTTTATGAACAGAGAAAAAGCAATTGAACTACTCAAACAAAGGTTGAAGAACAAGAACCTTTTGAAACACTGTCTGGCAGTGGAGGCATGCCTGCGCAACCTCGCACAACACTTCGGTGAAAACGAAGATATCTGGGGCATTGCCGGGCTCCTGCATGACATTGATTATGAAGAAACGCTCAATGACCCTGCCCGGCATGGCATAATCGGAGCAGAAATGCTTGAAAAAGAAGGATTAGTTCCTGAAGCTGTTTATGCAATAAAGGTTCATGCAGGGCACTATGCGCCAAAATCAAAATTAGACTGGGCTCTATTCGCCACAGATCCGATGACCGGTCTGATTGTTGCCTCAGCACTTATGCATCCTGATAAGAAGCTTCAGTCACTTAATACTGATTTTGTCATGCGCAGATTCAGAGAAAAGCGTTTTGCTGCTGGTGCAAACCGCGAGCAGATTGCTGCATGCAAAAATATTGGTCTGGAACTTGAAGAGTTTACAATGCTCTGTCTGGAAGGCATGAGAAAAATAAGTAATGAATTGGGTTTATGACCGGTCAGAAAGCCACAACATTTGAAAATCTGATTCTGGCACTTAAGAAATACTGGCAGGGAAAGGGATGTCTAATATTTGAACCATATAACTCTGAGGTGGGTGCTGGCACATTTAATCCCGCAACATTTTTGAGAATTCTGGGCAAAAAACCCTGGAATGTTGCTTATGTTGAAACCTGCCGTAGACCAAGGGATGGTAGATACGCAGAGAATCCAAACCGTGTTCAGCAATACTACCAGTTTCAGGTAATAATGAAGCCTGCCCCAGTAGATATTCAAAGAATCTATCTTGAATCACTTGAGGCACTCGGATTCAAACTGGGCGAGCATGAAGTGAAATTTGTTGAAGATGATTGGGAAAGTCCAACACTCGGTGCCTGGGGTATTGGCTGGGAAGTATGGCTTGACGGTCTTGAAATCACCCAGTTCACCTATTTTCAACAAGCCGGCGGTATTGATCTGGATATAATTCCAGTAGAAATTACCTATGGTCTGGAAAGAATCTGTATGAACATTCAGGGGGTATCGTCTATTTTTGATTTGAAGTGGAACAAAGAACTTACCTATGGCGACATATTTCGCGAAAATGAACGCGAATTCTCACAATATAACTTCGAAGAGTCAAATCCTGAACGACTGATTCTGCTATTTAATGAATTTGAAAAAGAGGCAAAGCAGCTGTTTGAAAAAAATCTTGTTTTACCAGGCTATGATTATGCAATAAAGTGTTCCCATATATTCAATCTCATTGAAGCAAGGGGTGTTATCAGCGTTTCAGAAAGGGCAAAGATGATCGCCCGTGTCAGGGCACTCACTTCTGAAGCAGCAATGCTCTATCTGAAAAGGCAGGAAGACCATGATTGATTTTCTCCTTGAAATTGGTTTTGAAGATTTTCCACCTTCATTTCTGGCTAAAGCCGCTAATGACCTGACAGAAAGAGTTATAGCGTTATTCAAAAATGAAAACATTTTTTATCGAACCGTGCGGAAAATATACACCAGCCGAAGAATTGGGGTACTCATGCTTGGTGTTGCGCGCAAACAAAAACCACAGACAATTGAGGTTCAGGGACCTCCCAGGAAATTTGCCTATGATGAATCTGGCAAGCCAACAAAAATGCTTGAGGGTTTTCTAAACGCACATAACCTGAAACTTACAGATGTAAAAATTATTAAAACCAACAAAGGTGAGTATGTTAGTGCAATCAAACAGATGCCCGCAAGAAGTACAGAAGACATACTGTATTATGAAATTCCCAGGATTATAGCAAGCCTGGAGTTTTCCAAGACAATGGTCTGGAATGAGGAAAAGATAAGATTTCCCAGACCGATTAGATGGATTGTCGGTTTGCTTGACAGGAAACCTTTGAGATTCAAGTATGCAGGTCTTGAAGCCGAAAGATATAGTATGCCAAACTATCACTTTTCTTTTGAGCCAATTCGTATGGAAAAACCAAGAGAGTATATAAACTTCCTGAGACATGGCGGCGTGGTTGTAGACCCAAATGAACGGCGTAAACTTATAAAGAACCGCATTGACGAAAGAGCAGAGATGCTAAAAGGTGAGCCTGTATATGATGATGAAACCTTAGAACAAATAAATTGCATTGTTGAATATCCTGATGTTGCAAGTGGCGAATTTAATCCTGAATTTTTGAGCTTGCCTGAAGAAATACTAAAAACCACCTTGAAAACACTGGGCAATCTTATCTGGGTAAAAGGCACAAACAAATTCATCTGTATTTTTAATGGCAGAAGAAAGGCAGAAGAAAATGTTGCTAAGGGCTATAGCCAGGTATTAAAAGCACGATTACATGATGCACTATTTTATTATAACAGCGATATTAAGCAGGGTATTTCAAAAATGCTGGAAGCAACAAAAGATATGATGTGGATTGAAGGACTGGGCACCATCTATGACAAATCAATAAGACTTTCCAGAGCACTCAAGAATTTTGAAACAATCAGTGAAATTGATATGACGACGCTGAAGAGGGCAGCGGAATTATGCAAGGCTGATCTCTGCTCAAACATGGTGCGCGAAAAGGAATTTACTTCACTGCAGGGCATTATGGGCTATTACTATGCGCTTTCTGCTGGCGAGAGTGACAAGGTTGCAATGGCAATAAAAGAGCAGTATTTACCCGCTTTCAGTGGCGACAGATTACCGCAATCAAAAGAAGGTGCGGTCTTATCAGTTGTTGACAAGATTGATAATATCATTGGTGCCTTTCTTATTGGTCAGAAGCCGACAGGTTCAAACGACCCGCTCGGTGTTAGAAGAAATGCCAATGCGATATTAAATATTCTTGATGTGCACAATTTTGATATTGACGTTATGTCTCTTGTCACAAGCCATGCAAGGTTATTCAAAAATAAGATTGATGAAAATGCCATCAAGGAATTTCTTGTTGAAAGGGCTCAACGATATCTGATTGACCAGGGATACAGGTATGATGAAGTTGACGCAGTAATTTGCAATAATGACATTAACATCTACGACCTGCACCTCAGATGCGAAGCACTTAAGTCTTTTAGAGACAAACAGGATTTTGTCAAACTTGTCATTGGCCAGAAGCGCGTCCATAACATTTTAAGAAATATTCAGAATCCAGGATTGGTTGAGCAGGAACTTATCAAAACCGATGAAGAAAAAAATCTTTTTGCAAAAGGCACTGAAGTTGAAACAAATATTGAACCACTCATTGCCCGGAAAGACTATCCCGGTGTTATGAACCTGCTGTTAAGCTTACGCACTGACATTGATACATTTTTTGATAAAGTGCTTGTAATGTGTGAGGACAAGATTCTGCAAAAGAATAGACTTGCACTCGTCAATTATATTCACGATTTATTCTTGAAGTTTGCAGACCTCTCAAAAATTGTTATTGAAGGTGAACAGGGTATGGAAAAAAAGAAGGTGCATAACCAGAAATAGGGAGGCACAATCAAAGAGATATTCAACGAAAATATTGATAAGACCTTCATAAACAGGAAGATTCAGATTGAGGGCTGGGTTTTCAGAATAAGAAATCTTGGCGGTCTGGTTTTTGTTGACCTGAAAGACCGAACCGGTATATTGCAGCTCGTTATTGACCCCAAGAAAATTCCTGATGTAACAGAACTTGGTCTACAGTATTGTATCCGTGTCAGGGGTGTAGTAAGAGAAAGACCTTCAAACCAGAAAAATCCTGAGATGCCAACGGGTGAGGTTGAACTTGAAGTTGAGGAAATTGAGGTGCTCTCAAAATCAAAAGTTCCGCCATTTGTCGTGGAGGAAGAGATTAAGGCAAGCGAAGAACTGAGACTGAAATACCGCTATCTCGACCTCAGACGACTAACCATGCAAAATATTATCTATCTCCGTCACAAAATTGTAACCGCAATACGAGAATACCTTAACAGCAAGGATTTTATTGAGATTGAAACACCTATTCTGACAAGAAGTATGCCTGAAGGAGCAAGAGACTATCTTGTTCCCTCAAGACTCTATCCCGGAAAATTCTATGCCCTTGCACAATCACCACAGATGTACAAACAATTACTTATGGTTGCCGGCTTTGAAAGATACTACCAGATTGCCCGCTGCATGCGTGACGAAGATCCGAGACATGACCGCCAGCCAGAATTCACTCAACTTGATCTGGAAATGTCGTTCGTCAATGAAGAAGATATCTATACCCTGATTGAAGGTATGTTCAAACACATATTCAAAACAGTTCTGAATAAAGATCTCCAGATTCCTTTTCCAAGACTGACTTTTGACCAGGCAATGATGCGATTTGGAACTGATAAGCCGGATACGAGATTTGGTCTGGAGATTATTGATTTCAAGCATTTGTTTGCCAATGCGCAGGTTCCAGTATTTGCGGGAAAAACATATATCAATGGGTTGCTCGTTGAGAACAGCAAGGCGATTTCAAGAAAAAAACTTGATGAATTCAATGACGAAGCAAAGAAAAGAGGCATTGGAGGTATCTACTGGGTAAGAAAAGAAACGAGCCTTACAGGAAGCATTGCAAAATACATAGGTGAAAGAGAGATTGAAACACTTAAACTTAAAAATGGAGATCTGCTCATTGTTGCTGCAGGAGACAAACAAATATTTCCATTTCTTGGTGAATTGAGAATCCGTATTGCCGATGAACTTGGATTAAAAGGGGATGGGTTCAAATTCGTGTGGATATATGATTTTCCACTTTTTGAAAAGGATAGCGCCACAGGCAAAATAAACCCCTGTCACCACCCATTTACTCAGCCAAAACCTGAAGACCTGAAATACCTTGATACAGACCCCATGCGAGTCAAAGGCAGGCAATATGACCTTGTTCTCAATGGCAATGAACTCGCATCAGGAAGCATAAGAAATCACAACCGCGAACTGCAGGAAAAAATCTTTGCCATTCTCGGAGCTGATAAAAAGACCGCTGCAGAGAAGTTTGGTCTGTTGCTGGAAGCACTTGATTATGGCGCACCACCCCATGGCGGTATTGCTCCGGGTATTGAAAGAATTGTAATGTTACTTGCAGGTGTAAAATCAATTAAGGATGTCATAGCCTTTCCCAAGACAACACAAGCACAGGGTCTGCTTGAAAATATTCCAGATGTTGTTGAACCAGAACAACTCAGGGAACTTCACATAAAATTCGAGTAAACATACATTTGATTAAAGCAATACTTTAATTGAACCATGCCCAATATTGTTAAAACAAAAGGTATTGTTCTACATATCAGACAATTCAGAGATTCAAGCCTTTATTGTTCGGTTTTTACAAAAGATTATGGTAAAATAAACCTTCTTGCCCGAGGCGTTCGCAGACCAAGGAGTAAATTATGTGGAACACTTGAACCATTTAACCACACAGAAATCATATTTTATAAGAAGGAATTCAAGGAAACATATACACTCTCAGACGCCAGTATAATTGACGATTTCAACGAAATAAGAACATCAAACATAAAATTTGCTGCCTGCGAATCTATATGTGAATTCTTTGAAAAAATTCAGCCACCAGAAGAAAAAGAGACAAAAATCTATGAATTCATCCTGTCCTTTGCCGGAAACCTTAGAAACTGTTCAGAGGAATCAGCAGGAATCTACACAATCTTACACCTTTTCAGGGCACTCAAATTTGCCGGGGTTGAGCCACATTTAAAGGACTGCGTCAGGTGTCACAAGCCTGTCTTGGAACCTCAAGAAATTCAATTCAGTATGAGTGCAGGCGGTATTGTCTGTGAAGACCACATTGATAACACCATGATAAAATTAAAAAAGGCATCTATTGAATTAATAAAAAATACAGGCATAGCCCATGAAAAATCGAGCGAAAATAAGGAAATTGCTCAAGAAATACGGGAGTTTTTTGAGGATTACATATACTATCACCTCAATGGCATAAAGCTGAATTCCCTGAAATTCATTTTTAAAAAATGAAAAACCCCTCCGGCCGCGGCCCGAAGGCCACGACCGGGAGGGGAAAGATGATCTATTTAATTAGACAGACAAAAATCCCCAATGGTTTATTATAACCAAAAATCAGGTAAAGTCAAGAGGTATTTTTACAGTTCAACAATGAGATTACGCGGATAATTGGTTAGATTGACAGGCTTGCCATTTTTGTCCATATAGACAACATCCTCAAGCCTGATGCCGTATCCTTTATCTGGATAATAAACACCAGGTTCAATTGTAAAAACCATGCCTTTTGTCAGTCTGTCCTTGTTTGTCTTTAGCAAACCAAACCCCGGGCTTTCGTGCACATTCAGACCCAGACCATGTCCGAGTGAATGACAATAGCCATTCGTAGTATTGGGATTTGTCAAAAATGTTGGATGTTTTTGCCGCTCAAAATATTCACACACTGCCCGTTCAACACGCCAGGGAAGTACACCTATCTTCAACATGTCAAAAGCAATATCTTGTGCCTCTCTAACATGTTTATAATGCTCTCTGATCTCTGGCGGTGCAAAACCAAAACATACTGTTCTGGTAAAGTCAAAATAATAGCCACCACCTATTTCCTGTGGATAAATATCAAAAACAATAGTCTTTCCCATCTGCACGGGCTCATTATCTCTGCCCGAGTTGTGCGGAATGCCGGCATCCCTTGCCTGTGAAAGTATCATACCACTGGTACTGATTAACCCATTTCTGAAAAGCTCCTCTGATAAGTATGCCTTGAGGTCGCCGATTAACAGTCTGTCATTTCTACCTTTATAAATGACACCCTTAATAGCCCTCATCTGGGAAACCCATTTGACAGTCTTATCAAAGGCACTTACTACACCGTTTCTAACCTTTTTTATCCTTTTAATTTCATCCTCATCCTTTGTCATTCGTGCCTGGGCAATAATATTCTTCTCTGCTTCATAGAGTATCTCAATATCTCTATCAAGACTGCGTAATCTTTTCAGTAGATAGTATCCCATGCTCACGGGCATATTTCCGTATATTGCAATACGACCTTTGATTTTTAAATCTTCAAGCACTTTCCTGATAAACACCGCGTTCGCCTTTATCCGGTCTTTATATTTTCCATAAATTTTATGAGGACTATACTGACTGATATCAATCCGTCCTAATCCTGTTTTTGCTGCTTCTTCACGCTCCATTGTTGCGTGAATAATATAAGCAGGTTTCCGGTATTTTTTTATGTACCAGCCACTAACATTTACACCGTTAAAAAGGTAATACAGAACCGGGTCACTGTTTGCACTACCCATTGCAATGATTGCATCAGCACCACTTTTTCTCATTAAATAATCAAGGTCTTTTTTCATTTATCAGTCTCCTTGTTTCAATATAAACATTTGCTGATTCAAACTACTTTATGAACCAGCTGGCAATTCTAAAAAAGTTTTCAAGGATTATTCCACCCGCGGGATGCTTATCATCAAACCTCTCAGGATGAAACTGCACTCCATAGATTGGCAGAGTCCTATGTTTGATTGCTTCAACCGGACAGTTTGGAGACTCAGCGAGTTTTATGAATTCGTAAGGCACATTCACCACCATCTCTTCATGTGATTCCATTACGAGAATCTTTTCAGCAAGTCCTTCAAACAATTCATCGTGATTAACCCGTTTCACCATATAATAACCTTCAACCCTCTGCCCCATGTTAACGACCTCTTCATAAAAAGCCATGGCTATAAGTTGGTGTCCAAAACAAATACCCAGAATTGGTTTCTCGCACTGTTTAACCAGTTCGGCAACATTTGAGTACAATTCAAAAGTTCCTGTTTCTGCAAGTTTTCTTTGTGAACCTGAAATAATGATTGCATTATACAGCCGAACATCTTCCTGGATTCCAACTGCTGAGGAATCCTTAATTTCCACAACATCTGATGTTATTTCACTTATAACTTTATATAGATGTTCAATCTGCGGTGAATTTGGCAAATAACAATCAATTATCAATGTTCTCATAAATCACCTCAAATAATGCATCAACAAGTTTTTCTTCAGAAACCCTTTTGATTTCTGACCCATGAGCAAAAATTGCACCAATCCTTTTGCCGCACGCAATACCAAAATCTGCCTCCCGTGCCTCGCCCGGACCATTTACCACACACCCCATGACCGCAATCTTTAAGGGTTTTTTCAGCTCGTTGATTCGCTTCTCCACGCGACTTGCAATTTTCAGCAAATCAACTTCACATCTACCACAGGTCGGGCAGACAATTAATTTCGGACCATGGGTTCTGAGACTGAGCGAGTTCAAAATCTCATAACAGGCGGTCACCTCATTTACAGGGTCTGATGCCAGAGATACTCTAATTGTATCACCAATGCCCTGGTAAAGAAGTACTCCCAAACCAACCGCACTGCGGATGCTACCCTGCAATAGCAGACCAGCTTCTGTAATACCAAGGTGCAATGGAAAATCGTAGTTTTGAGATATTTTCTGATAAACCGCAATCGTATCCATAACCTCAGCACACTTTGCTGAAATAACAATATTATAAAAATTATACTTATAAAAGGTCTCCAGCATACTGTTCAAGGTCTCAATTACTGCGTCAGGACTTGGATGCTTATATTTTCGTAGAATTGGCTCTGGCAGAGAACCTGTGTTTATGCCAATCCTGATAGGCACATTTTTTTGTTTTGCACTCCTGATGACTTCAGCAACCTTCCATTCATCACCAATATTACCCGGATTTATGCGCACCTTGTCAATACCATTCTCAATTGCCAATAGTGCAAGCCGATAATCAAAATGGATATCAGCAACGAGCGGGACATTTACTTTTTTTTTGATCTCTTTTATTGCAGCGGCATCCTGTTTGTTGACAATTGCCATACGCACGATTTCACAACCTGCTTTTTCAAGCCGCTTAATCTGTACTATTGTTTTTTTTGTATCTGCTGTCCTGGTTTTGGTCATGGATTGAACAATCACTGGATTATTACCACCAATACTCACACTACCAACCTTGACAACCAGTGTTTTTTTTCTCATTCCTTTTCTCTCTTTATCCTGGCACCAAGTTTTCGCAGTTTTCTTTCAAAATGTTCATAACCGCGGTCAAGATGATAAATCCTGCGCACATAGGTTTTTCCTTTTGCAATCAAACCAGCAAGCACCAGACAGGCTGAAGCACGAAGGTCTGACGCCATGACAAATGTTCCGGTAAGGTTTTTAACACCTTTGATGATTGCGGTGTCACCTTCAAGTGTTATATCCGCGCCCATACGTGCAAGTTCTACTGCCTGCATGAAACGATTTTCAAATATCGTTTCTTTTATGGTGCTTGTACCCCTGGCAATTGACAGCAATGCCATAAACTGTGCCTGCATATCAGTAGGAAAACCAGGATAAGGTGCGACAAAGATATCTGTAGTATGTATATGCCTTTTACCGCGAATAACGAGTTCGTCTTCCTTAATCTCAATACCTGCACCAATCTCCCGGAGTTTCTCAATTACTGCGGTCAGATGTTCGGGCTGGCAATTCTTAATCCGGATACTACCCCCTGTAATTGCTCCTGCAACAGCAAATGTGCCGGTCTCAATCCGGTCTGGAATAATCCGGTATCTGACCTCACTCGGGCACCAGCCACCCCTTATTGTAATCTGGCTTGTTCCTGCGCCACGGATATCTACACCGATCTTTCTTAAGAAATTGGCCACATCAACAACCTCAGGTTCACATGCAGCAGAATTAATTCTTGTTATGCCTGTTGCACCGGTTGCAGCAAGCATAACATTGATTGTGGCGCCAACTGAAGTTCCTTTTGCACCCTGCAGGTCAATGGAATTACCCATCAAATGCTTGCAGTTCGCAATAATATATCCCTGCTCAATATCAATTTCGCAACCGAGTGCTCTCAACCCTTTCAAATGAAGGTCAACAGGCCTGGGACCAATGGCACAGCCACCGGGTAGCGAAACTTTTACCCGCTTTTCTCTACCAATCAGGGAACCGAGCACATAGTATGATGCACGCATTTTTCTAACGATATTATACGGCGCAACAATGCGTCTAATTTTCGGCGTGTAAATCTGCAGAGTATTTCTTCTAAAATCAATCTCTGAGCCGATGTGCTCCATCAAGTGTATCATTGTGTGAACATCCATTACATCCGGCACATTTTCAATTACGACTTTTTTGTCAGTCAATAATGATGCGGCAATAATCGGTAATGCTGAATTCTTTGCCCCAGAAATTACAACCTCACCCTTAAGTTTCTTGCCACCTTCAATTACAAATCGTTCCATTAAAAGATTATAATTAAAATTTTCGCCATGTCAATTAAACGATTCAAATCAAAAATAATCTTACCGAAAGGGGGTTGTTTAATCAAAATTGGAATTTAATAATCTTTTAAAAAAAATGGTACCCAATGAATTGGGCAACTACAATTATTTAACAATTGATTAATGCCGGAATCAGTAATTTCAGAGTAATTAATGCAAGGCTAATGAAGCTGTCTCGTAACCCTTGTAGCAGTTGCATTTACCTGTCTGCCGCGGCACAGGCAGACCTGGCCGCCGCCTTGTCTGGCGGGTGCGACAAAGAACTAAAAAATCGTAACTCAAGGCTTTAGCCTTGATTGGTCAACCCTGAAGAGTTGAGTTACATTAAACATGAATCAAACCGCCACAATTTTATGAAATGTCGAATTATGACACAATTCCTAAAGTCTTGTCCTGCAGTCTAAGTGGAATTATAGTCTAATGTTCATAAAGGCATACGCAACCCATTCAGAATTGAAAGGTCAAGGTCCACTTAATGAAGATCGTTCACACTCAAAATTTATAACACTGTTGTTTTATCGTTATTTACTCTCTATGGCATTGACATTCCACTCTGAAATGTAATGCTTGAAAAAGCCAAAATCTTACGCAAGACTATTGAAATTCAATGGATTAGCGGGTATAATTAACTAAAGGAGGTTTTATGACAAAATTATTTAAGTTATTACTGGTTGTGTTTCTGCTCCTGATTGTTGTAACTGCAGAAGCAAGGTCGCGAATAAGGGGCGACAGCGATATTCCTGCTTCTCGTAGTATCAACAAACAAGCAGTACCATACACACCAGCTCAGACAAGAGGTGGACTTCTGTTTGTTGAAGATCCTGGTGATCCAGGTTTTGGTCCGGCAACGAAACCTGACCAGTTGTGGAATAATGTCTTAACGCAAATCCTCGGTGCTGGTAATTATGGATGGTATGGACCAACCACCGATCCCACAAGCAATGGACCTGACCTTCCAACTATGCAAAACTATGACATCGTTATCTGGAATACCTATGATTTCTGGTTCTCTGATATGGCATTGACACAAACCGACCAGACCAATATTCAGGACTACATCAATGGCGGAGGAAAATTCTGGTTGATCGGGCAGGACATTATCTATAGCGGCGTGCCCACTAATTGGTTATCAACAAACTTTCATTTAGCAAGCGCAATTGAAGATTACTGTGAAGATGCGGTTTCGCTGAATCTCCAGGGTATTGCTGAAATTAGCGGTATCAGCTTTACTGCAAACTGTGATTATCAATACAACGGGTTCTGGTGCGATGCACTCAACCCAGATGGTCAGGCTCATCACATTGTCAACGACCTAACTTACGGACAATATAATGCCATTGCTTTTCCTAATACAACACCACTGCAAACTTCATTCTGGGCAGTTGATGGCAGGGGTCCTTCCAGCTGGTCAGAGTGGTATAATATGGTTGCCACAATGCTTGATGCTTTCGGTGTATATGGTATCGAAGAAAAGACGGAAAAAATGTTTACTAAACAGATCACACTGCAGATCAGTCCTTCAATAGTGAGAGAGAAGGCATATGTCAAATACAATCTGCCGACTGCCGGTCACTTGAAACTGAATGTTTACGATAACACCGGAAAGCTAATCAATACACTCCTTGATTGCTACACTACCTCAGGCAATCATCAGACAACCTGGAATGTCAGAGATGCAAATGGAGCAGAAGTTCCAAGCGGAGTTTACTTCGTGAGGTTATCCTGTGGAGAGTATGACGGCAATGCACGCCTGATTGTTGCCAGATAGAAATCAGCTGTTTCATTAAAAGTGAAACTCTTCTACAATCATCTGATCAGGAGATGGCGGCTTGCACTTATACGCCGGAACAGAGTTCGCGCTTGACTTTCTTTTTATTTTCGTTATACTGCTCTGTTAAAGGCGGCATAGCCAAGTAGCAAGGCGGCGGTCTGCAAAACCGCTATTCGCCGGTGCAAATCCGGCTGCCGCCTTTTTTTCGTTTAGAATTTTGTATTTCGAAATTGTTTGGAATTTGATCGTGGAATTTGGAATTTAATAGCTATTTGTAGCGGTGCGATTCATCGCACAAAAAGCCTTCGTAGGGCAAGGCTTTCTTCACGAACTAATGGTTCTTCCAGAACAGGTTAGTATTGCTTGCCCTACATTGCTTACCCGAGCCCTCCTTTTTCCTTCCCCTCACTAAACTCGTAACTCAAGGCTTTAGCCTTGATGGGTCAACCCTGAAGAGTTGAGTTACATTAAAGATGAATCAAACCGCTACAATTTTATGAAATGTTGAATTACAACACAGCCTCTTTAGCCTTGCAAAAATCTTATTACTAACTACTGAATTACTGATTACTACCTGCTGGGACACTGATTACTTAGAAAGTGCATCAATACTTTCTCTTGACACTTTTCAAAGAAGATTTGAGCCTCGTAAGCCTTCATAATTTTGTGTACTCATTCTTGTAGTTTCTACTACTTTTTCTCAGTCTATACATCCTCTCAGTAAATCCGCCTTCATTCAGAAACTGTTTTTCAAGGCTTCTTTTTTGCTGGTCTAAAAGATAATTTGTCTGATGAATCAGGCAGATAATAGTATTGGCTGCTACCTCAGGACCAGCGTCTTCAATATAGGTCTTATAAGACTTAAAAGATCTATCTTTCCTCCGTCCTATTTGTCTTACTTCAATAACTCTCGGATCATTTTTTTGCCAGAGTTTCAGGTTGTTTTGCCTGAGATAGTCCTCAAAATCCTGCAACAGTTCCTCCAGGCTTGCCCTCGCAATACCAATGAGTTTTAGTTCTGTCTTTTTTGATGTTCCAGAAGCCATACTACCTTCTACTATGTTTTGCTTGCCACTACGAGCAGCCTGTATCATCTGGTCATAAGTTCTGGAGCGTTTATCTATGAATCTATCACAGAACTTTACCGTGGCATCATAAACAATCTCTGCCATCTGGTAAGAGACCAGTTCTCTGTAACCGCCATGAGGGGGAATAAGGTTTGCTTTCACACACTCCCTGCCTTATCCATCTTCGCGTCTACAAACTCTACTACTCCCCAGTAGACTTCCATGCCTCTTAGAGCCCCACCTTCTACCCTATTTCTATCATAACCACTGGTAATTTTCCTGTTTATTCAGACTGATGCTATGCATTAAGAAAATACTAAAAACCGCTCTTTCCACTTCCATAAAATTATCCTATGGCACATTATACACATGATTTCTTTGCTGTCAATGGTAATGCTACGGATGGCGGATTGGGAATGCAGGGTGTAATAGTTTTGATGTTGAAAGAAAACTACCGCATTTCTTTTACTCTGTCAACTGCAATGCAATATGCAAAGGTCTGAACCCAATGAACAATAAGTTAATAGTCAATTGTAATCTTCAAACCCTTTATATCGATATATGTGCATATGTGCAATGGTGCATTTGGTCAATTGAGCAAATATGAAAATGCCACTGTAGCACAGCCCTTTTACCAGTTACTGACTACTGGGATACTGATTACTAATTACTGGGTTACTAAATCCCTTCACCATGTCACATTATACACAAATTTTAAATTATTTTTTCACTGTAGAATGAAGAGATTTGACCCACGCGTCCAGTTTGTTCTGGTTATGTTGTACCTTGACATTGATGAATCGTTTGTGGATAATATGTGAGGTTAGTGCCGTGATTATGAATGACTTAGCATATGACAATCTGGACAGGAAAAAGATAGGGATTACATGTTGAAGTAACAAGTATATGAAACCAATGGGTGATAAAACAAGAAAAGAATATTTAGTACACGCATTTTTGGGGCTATGTAGAGTCTTGAACCTGATTGGTGAAAATAGAAAAGCACTTAAAGAAATAAATAAAGCTTTGGTCTTAGCTCAAAATTTTGAAAATAGAAAATTTACCGCAGATTGTCTACTTCTCTTGAGTGTAATTTATACTTCTATTAGCAATTATAACCATGCGCTAAGGTCCAGCAAAAAATCACTTAAACTGTATCAGGAACTCAAAGATAAAAGAGGTGAAGCCGATACCCTCAACAATATCGGCATGGTGTATTATAATCTTGGTAATCTTCCAAAGGCGCTTAAGTATTACAACAGGTCTTTGAAAATAGGAGAGGAAATTGGCGACCTTGAGGGTAAGGGTGACAACCTCAGCAATATTAGTATAGTGTATTATAACCTTGGTAATTTTCAGATGGCGCTTAAATATAATAATGAGTCTTTGAAAATATCAGAGAAAATTGGCGATCGTAGTGGCAGGGGATATAACCTTAACAACACGGGCTTGGTGTATTATAGCCTTGGTGATTATCTAAAGGCTCTTGAGTATTACAATAAATCTTTGAAGATATTTGACACAATCGGAGACCGTGGAATGCAGGGAATTAGCCGCTACAATATCGGCGCTACATATTACAGTCTTGGTGACTATGAAATGGCACTTGAACATTACAATAAGGCTTTGAAGATATTTACCGAGATCGGTAACAGCAGGGGCAAGGGACATGCCATCAGTGGTATCGGCATTGTGCATGATAAACTTGGTGATTTTCAAACGGCGCTTGCCTATTACAATAGGTCTTTGAAAATAAGAGAGGAAATCGGTGACCGCCAGGGTAAAGGATATAACCTGAACGATATCGGTAATATGTATTATAGACTCGGTGACTATCCAAAGGCACTTGCGTATTACAACAAGTCTCTTAAGATAAGAGAGGAAACCGGTAACCGTCAAGGCGAGGGGTATAACCTTAAAAATATTGCTAGTGTGTACATTGAACAGGGCGAATTGAAAGAAGCATGGAAATATCTTAGCCAAGCTGAGAAGATCGGCCGGGGAATAAAAGATAAAGAACTTTTGCGAGCAGTTATGATTTCATACGGAGAATTGATGTGCGCGAAGTATACAGAAAAGACTGCGAAAACAACAAAAGCTGTTAAAGAATCCATCGAGAATGCAAAGCATTATGCCGAAGAGGCATTGAAATTGGCTGAAAAGCTAAAATCAAACTTGGGAAGGGCCGAGGCATTACTCTTACAGGCACGGATTGAAACCGCCGAAAACAAATTCAAAGAGGTAATCAGAATCTTTGAAGAATTTAAGCAATCTTTTGACATTGCCAGAGCGAATTATTACTATGGATGCGCATTGCGGGCAAAAGGCAAAAGAGAAAAAGCAAATAATTGTTTGCAAAAAGCAAGGGCACTATTTGAAAAAATCGGCGCCAGAACCTGGCTCAAGAGGACAAACATATTATTATCTAAGAATAATTCATGATTTTAGTTCCCCTGATTTGATGATTTCAAATACCGTTTGGGGGTCAAATCTTCTTTGAAAAGTGTCAAGAGTTAATTTTTAGTTCACCTCACAGGTTATTTACCTATTGTCAAATATCCATT
>FWPV01001209.1_pt1 | contig 73679 bp, 71 predicted proteins | sample 2228371 | NCBI WGS metagenome assembly FWPV01 (sample SAMEA103939776, study PRJEB20133) | metagenome
TGAACAAGAGAGTGGAGACACGAAGACATAGATAAAATATTCACCCCAATCCGGTGGCCACTGCGTCCAAGAGCCAGGTGAGCCGTAATAACTCTTGCCAGTGGAGTCATCGCTGGTAGCAATATAAGGATAATTGCCGGTTCGGGAGGCGACCGAGACATAAAAGTTGCCACTGGTGATAACGACCGGCGAACTTAAACCATAACGGAAATGAGTTGGGGGGCGAATCGCCAAAAGGGTCTCGGATTCAAAAAGAAGGGTTTGTCCATCACCGGCATAGATTTTATAGACAAAGGCGGAATCGGTAAAACCACCCATACTGCTGTAAAATCTCGTCCTTAATGACTCAATCCGAAAAGGATAGGTCAACCCAAAATCTGAGGGATTAAAGAACATCGCCTTTTCCGGACCATAAAAGGCAAAAAGGTAGGGAACGCCGGTGCAATAACTTATCCACTGTTGATTTTTCTCTTGGGAGCGTGATATCCACCCCGCTTCTGTAAATATGAAGGTGAAAATTAATAAAACCATAAATCCTCCGCCTTAATTAATTCTCCTTAAGATTAAACCATAATTCTCAGAAGTCAAGATTAAGTTACTTAATAAACAATAACTTAAAAAACCATCGGGTTAAAGGAAAGCATAATCTTTGGTCTAATTGAGGGTTTAAAAAATGCCGAAAAGGGTTTTTAAGCGAAGGCTTAAGGCTGGTCTAATCCTTTGCCTAAGGAAAGGTCTAAATCTTAGCCTAATTAAGAGTTTAATTCCAATCTTCAGCCAAGACCTAAAATCCCCGGAAGAGATTTTTATCCAGAATGGCCAAAAGAACCTGTTGACAAAACCAAAGTCTTTTTGTATAATTATCGTATGAAAGCCATGGCTTTTGTTTTGATTAATTGTCAGCCGGGGCAAACCCGGCGGATTTGTGAGAAGATTCAAAATCTCCCCAGCGTCCAATATGCCCAAGCGGTAACCGGACCTTATGATATTATCGCCTTAGTCTCAGGCTCAGACTTAAATTATATCGGAGCGGTCGTGGCCGAGAGGATTCAGACGATAGAGGGGGTGGAGAAGACGGTCACCTGTAATGTAGTGAAGTTTGACCAACTGGATTCCCTTATCTATTGATGATGGCGACCTTAGCGAAGGAAGTCTAATTTCAATCACCCAAGGATGAAAATTGGGGTCATTTGTGGGGGGTGGTCAAGGGAGAGGGAAATTTCGCTTTTAACCGGAAAAAAGGTTTACGACTCTCTGTTGAGACAGGGGTATGAGGTAACGCTTTTGGATATATCAAGGAATTTCGCTTCCGAGATTAAAGAGGCGAGAATTGACTGTGCGTTCATTTGCCTCCACGGCAAACCTGGGGAGGATGGGACAATCCAGGGTTTCTTGGAACTCTTGGGGATTCCTTATACCGGAAGTGGAGTGGGTGCCTCGGCGATTGGGATGGATAAGGTGATGACGAAGAGGTTATTCTCTTTCGCTAAAATTCCAACCCCGGATTATCTGGTGGTGGAAAGGGATTCCCCCTTAAGGCTGGATAAAAAGGAATTGGGTTGTTATATTGAACGAGTTGGCTTGCCCTTAGTCTTGAAGCCCCGTTATGAGGGCTCTTCAATTGGGGTTAAAATTTTGAGAGGGGAGAAAGAGGTGATGGAGGAGGTGGAAAAGGCAATAAAGGAGTTCGGGAGTATTTTGTTGGAGAAGTATATCCCGGGGATGATTGCGACCTGTGGGATTTTAGGGGAGAGACCTCTACCGATTTTGGAGATAGTCCCGAAGAGGCATGAGTTTTATAATTATCAGGCAAAATATACCGAGGGGGAGACGGATTTTATTGTGCCGGCGAGGATTTCCGAGGAGTTAACGAAAAAGATTCAGGATTTCTCCCTTCTCGCACATCGGATTATTGGTTGCCGGTGTTATTCCCGTTTGGATTTGATTGTCTCGGGTGATTCTTTCTTCTTCTTAGAGATAAATACCCTTCCCGGATTAACCGATTTGTCCGATTTGCCAATGGAGGCGAAGGCGGTCGGTCTATCTTATGATGAGGTGATTTCTATCATTCTCCGCTGGGCGATTGACAAAACTTAGATTTTAAATTAAGATGCTTTGGGTTTGCCAATGTCTGACCAGAGAGTCTTAAAGAAGACCATCATCTGTCCGGCTTTTAATGAGGAGCCAAATATCCCCCCTTTGATTAAGGAGTTGAACGAGGCCTTAGACGACTCTTATGAGATAATTCTCGTTGATGATGGCTCAACCGATAGGACCGGAGAGGTGGCGAGAGAATTGGCGAGTAAGTATCCAAATGTGAAGGTCTTTTCCCATAAGAGAAACGAAGGGAAGACCGAGGCAATCCTCACTGGTTTAAGGTTCGCCGCGGGTGAGGTTATTGTTATCTATGATGCGGATTTGCAATTCGCCGCTTCCGATATCCCAAGGTTGGTGGAAAAGATTGGGGAAGGTTATGATATGTGCGTTGGTTGGAAGAAGGGTAGATATGAAAAGAGGCTAGTCTCTCTGATTTATAATTTCCTGGCGCGGAAGCTATTTTCCTTACCGGTGCACGATATCAACTCAATTAAAGCCTTCCGAAAAGAGGTCTTGGCCGGAGTTAAGTTACGAAAAGACTGGCATCGTTATATTGTCCCCCTAGCCTGGGTCAGGGGGACAAAGATAGCGGAAATCCCGGTCAAATTATACCCGAGGAGGGCCGGGAAGGCAAAATACCAATCAAGGAAAAGGATTTTGATTGGGTTCTTTGATTTACTGGCGGTTGGCTTCCAAATCTCTTTTATGAAAAAGCCGCTTCTCTATTTTGGCACCCTTGGTCTCTTCTCTCTTCTCTTGGGCTTCCTTTTGGGGGTCTTCAGCATCGTTTTAAGAATTTTGGGTCACGGTTTCCGCCCACTTTTGTATCTGGTCATGCTCTTGGTCTTATCCGGACTCCTCTTGTTTGGCTTGGGGCTTTTTGGCGAAACCCTCCAAGCGATTGTTGAGCGCTTAGAAGAGATTGAAAGGAAGGTGAAGTGAGAAGAGGATTCTGGTCAATGGTTAGGGTTTTGGTTGCCTTGGCTCTCCTCTTTCTCCTTTTGCGGAAGCTACAGTTCAATACCGCCTGGTCGCTTTTGCGGTCGGCACAGCCCCCTTATCTTTTTTTCGCCTTCCTCTCTTTCTTTCTCTTTGTTCTCGTTTCGGTTATCCGGTGGCAATTGTTATTAAATTGCAAGGGGCTCCATTTTTTTTGGGGATACCTGTTGAAGGTCTATTTTATCTCCCTCTTTTTTAATAATCTTCTGCCGACAGCAATTGGTGGGGATCTCTTTCGGATGTATTACACGACCAAAAGAAGAGAAGGCGTCCAGCCGGCATTAGCGGTTGTCTTATTTGACCGCTTGATTGGTTTTATTGGTCTCTTCGCCTTTGCCCTTTTGGCTCTCTCCTTTTTCCCTCTCTTTGGTCTTTCCGTCGGGAGGGGGTATTTAGAGTTGAATTTGGTTGGCCTTCTCTTCTTAGCCGGGGGAACCGGTCTCTTATTAAACGGAAGACTTTTGGGGTTCTTTCGGAAGATTTGGCTTGGCATCCGTTTTCGCAATTGGGGTGAAAAATTTGATTCCTTCGCTTTAAAGTTGAACTCTTTCTCCCAAAATCTTGCCCCCCTCACCTTCTCTCTTTTGCTTTCCCTCTTTGTTCAACTCCTCTTGGCTTTGGTCTGGTATTTTTCCGGGCTGGCGATTAGAAAATCAATCTCGCCACTCTATTATTTTCTCTATATCCCGCTTATCAATGTGGTGACAATGGTGCCGGTCTCCTTCGGTGGTTTAGGGATAAGGGAGGGTGGCTTTGTCTATCTCTTTTCTAAGGTTGGTTTAATAAAGGAGGAGGCAATGAGCATAAGCATCTTATTTTTAGTTATGAATTATATCCATAGTCTAATTGGAGGACTCCTTTTTGTTGGAATGAAGAAGAAAGGAGGAAGAGATGAGTCCTTTTAATAAGTTAATTTGGGTAAGGAGGAGAAGATGGTTAAGCCTCGTTCGGACCTAGAAAGGATAACACCGTATCGTCCGGGAAAGCCGATTGAAGAGGTGGTGAGGGAGATGAAGTTGAAGAGGGTGGTAAAGTTGGCCTCAAATGAGAACCCACTCGGTCCCTCACCCAAGGCCTTAAAGGTCCTCAAAACCGGGCTGAAAGAAGCCTTTCTTTATCCGGACGATACGAATTATTATTTGAAAGAGAAGTTATCTCAGGTCTATAAAATAAGTCCGGACCGGATTGTCGTCGGGAATGGCTCAGTTGAGATTATCTATCTTGCGTGTCTGGCGTTTTTGGACAGGGATTCGGAGATTATCGTCACCCGTGGTTCTTTTATTATCGGTAAGATAGGGGGATTAGTGGCCGGAGCTAATGTGGTTGAGGTGGCGCCCAAGGATTATACCCACGACCTCTTATCTATCTTAGAAAGCATTACGCCCAAGACGAAGGTCATCTATCTTGATACGCCGATCAATCCCCTTGGGACGATTATCAAGAAAGAGTTGTTTTCCCATTTTATGGATAAGGTGCCGGATGACATCTTGGTGATTCTGGATGAGGCCTACCGGGAATATATCACCCAGAAGGGCTATCTGGATACCTTTAAGTATCTAAAACAGGGGAAGAATCTCCTCATTTTAAGGACCTTTTCTAAGATCTACGGGTTAGCCGGTCTGCGGGTTGGCTATGGTTTTACTCACCCGGAGATTGCGGAGGCGATAAATAAGGTCCGCTACCCTTTCCATATCAACCGCCTAGCCCAATACGCCTGTATTGCCGCCTTAGACGATAAGCGGCATGTCCGAAAGTCAATCCGGGTGAATGAGGTGGGCAAGAGGTTCTTATATAAAGAGTTGGAAAAATTAAAGGTCTTCTATCTTCCTTCTTATGGCAACTTTGTCTTTGTCAATTTCGCCCAAGACTCCCAGGAAATCTATTCCCGTTTACTCGCCGAAGGGGTAATCACCCGAACCTTAAAAGAGTATAACTTCCCCAATGCCCTACGGGTAACGGTTGGCCGGGAGGAAGAGAATGAGTTATTCATCTCGGCTCTAAAAAGGGTTTTAGGAGGATAATGGGCGATATCCGCATCCCAATGAGGGGAAAGGGATTGGGAAATTCGGGGGTTTTTGCCCTGGGGCGAGATATGATTTCTCTCCTCGGAGAACTCTTCCTTCAGATAAGAGATATACTCCTCTATTGGCGGGAAATCCGAGATGCCTTCTTTGAAATTGCCCTCGGCTCTCTCCCCCTCATCCTTCCGGTCTCAATTTTTGTTGGGCTCTCAACCGCCGCCTCCGCTCTCTATATCGCCTTACCCGGCACACCACCCCATCTAATTGGGAGTGGAATCTTTAAGGGGATAATCTTAGAGATTGAGCCGGTCCTTTTAGGGCTACTCTTAGTGGGGAGGGTTGGGGCAGGGATTGCCTCGGAATTGGGAAGTATGAAGACCTCAGAGCAAGTTGAGGCATTGCGTTCTTTGGGAATTCCACCCTCGGGTTTCCTTGTCCTCCCCCGGATAATATCCGCAATCATCGCCGCCCCTTTACTTTTAATCATCGGCTACTGGTTTGCCCTCTTAAGCGCCTCTCTCTTTGCCTCCCCGGTTGTCTCCGATTTCCAGTTTTTAAGGGGGATAAAACTCTTTTTTGTGGAAAGAGAAATTTCCGTTGGGATAGTGAAAGCGAGCGTCTTTGGCGCTAATGCTAGTTTCTTCGGGACCTTCTTTGGTCTAAAAGAGAAGGAAGGGGCAAGGGGTGTTGGTCACGATACGATGGTGACCGTCGTCTGTGCCTCCCTCAATCTCCTCTTTCTCAACTATCTTTTGAATGTCTTAATTTTATGATTGAAATAAAAAACATCTCTAAGAGTTTTAATTCCCTTTCGGTTCTCACTGATGTCAACTTGACAATTGGGGATGGCGAGTTGGTTTTGCTCACCGGAGAGAGCGGTAGCGGTAAGACTGTCTTCCTGAAACACATCAATGGGCTTTTAAAACCGGATCAGGGGCAAGTCTTTTTGGATGGGATTGAGATAAGTAATCTCTCGGAGAGAGAACTTTTGGCGGTAAGGAAGCGTATCGGCTTTGTCTTTCAGTCGGATGCCCTCTTTGATTCCCTAAATGTCTACGAGAACTTAGCGCTCTTTTTGAGGATTCACCGAATCTGTCCGAAGGAGTCCGCTAAGGAGCGGATTAGCGCCGCCCTGGTTCGAGTTGGACTTTTGGGCAGGGAGGGGCTCTTGCCAAAAGAGTTGAGTGGTGGGATGAGAAAACGGGTGGCGATCGCCCGAGAGATAGTCCGACAGCCAAAATATCTCCTCTTAGATGAGCCGACCGCCAATTTGGATAGAGAGAATACCGAAAATATCCTTAGTTTAATAAGAGAACTGAGAGAGGAGATGAAGCTGACGACGGTTGTCGTCAGCCACGACAAAGAAGTCTTAAAGACCCTTCCGGGACGGAAACTCCTTTTGGAGAGGGGGAGGATAAAGGAGTTATGAGAAGAGAATTTTTGATTGGCCTCTTTTTCCTTGTCGCAATTGGTCTGTTCATCGGCGGGATTTTATACCTGAAAGGAAAGGACCCCTTCGGACGAGAAGAGGTCTTAAAGGCTCTCTTCGCCGATGCGAGAGGGATTGAGTCCGGTGCCTATGTCTACTTAAAAGGGGTAAAAGTGGGAGAAGTGAAGAGGGTGCAAATTACCGGAGATGGGGTGATGGTTGAGTTTAGTCTAAGGAAGGGTATCTTCCTGCCAGCGGATTCTAAGGTGGAGGCGAAGTCATCCGGCTTCTTTGAGGAGAAGATTTTAGCCTTAATCCCCGGGAGCGAAGCAGTCCCGGTGAAGAGGGGAATGGTCTTAAAGGGGGTGAAGGGAGAAAATATTCTGGAGATATTGGAGAGAATTGAAGTTGAGGAGTTCTTAGAGACCCTAAAGGATTTCCGCACCTTCGCCGCCCAAGGGGGGGAAATGATGGAGGAGTTAAGAAGAACCCTCAAAGACCTCTCAGTAAGATTAGGTAAGATTGAGACCGAAGCGTCTCCGAAGATTGGGGAGATATCCCAAGAGTTAGAGAAGTTAAACGCTTCCCTCTCCGACCTCTCCCAGGGTTTAAAGGGAGGGGCATTGGGAAAACTCATCTCCGATACCCTCTTTTCCACCCGCCTCTCCCAAACCCTTCTTCGTCTTGACTCCCTTATCCAAAAGTTACAAAAAGAGATGGTGGTGAGAGTGAAGCTGTTTTAAGGAGAGACCTTTGCCTGGTCTTGACATTTCTCTTTTTTCTTTTATAATACAAAGTTATGAACTATATCTTTCGCCAGGCTTTAAGGATATATTTCTTGGAGGGTTTATGAAAAGGTCTTTGACTCTATTTTTAATCCCACTCTTCTTTTTGGGTTGTAAGAAGATTGGTGGTCTTTCGGTCGTCTCGGTGAATAATAACAAGCCTTTGATTGCGGATGTGATTGAACTCGTGCCTATGGGTGAAGATACCGTGGAAGCGATAGTTGAGCATATTATCCCAGTTGAGTTCGTTTACACCTATGCTGGTCACGGCTTGCCCACCGCTAATCCCTATACCGCTCAAATCACCGAATTCAAGATAGAGTATTTTCAGTATGACGAAAAGGGAAAGAAGACTAAGTTTGGTGAAACGGGTGAGGTGATAAAGGGTGAGTGTCAAGTGGACGTCTTAGCGGACCCGGAAGGGAAGAAGACAACCGTCGCCCACTTTAAGGTGAACCCCATTTGGTGGACCGATAAGTATTTAGATGAACTACTGGACGGAATTCAACTAATCGCCTATCTCACCTTCAGCGGGAAAGAGAAACTGACCGGCGAAGCGATTACCTGCGAGGCAAAATTAACGGTCAATTTCGGCGATTATTATTAACCGTTTGGAGGAAAAGATGAATAAGGTAATACTTATCTCTCTTCTACCTTTTATCATCCTCAGTTACACCGGTTTCGGTGGGGGAAGGGGACATCTCTTCATCCAGGACCCCTTAACCCAAGGACCAGGTTTTCTCACCTTTTCCATCCACAGTCTATACGAGACCAAAAAGATAGACACCGCGCGCTATCACTTTTCCGATTTGCTTTTCGCCCTCACCTATTCACCCCTTGACTATCTTGAAATATCTGGCTCGGGTGGTGGTGTCTTTAAATATCACCCCTGGAAAGACCTTACCCGTGGTTGGCACGATTGGCAAGTGAAGGGAAAAGCGGTCTTTCCCTTGTTCAAAGTCTTTAAGCCGGGACTTGTTCTATCCTATAATTTCCCAAGGGATAATGAGGATGGGCTCCTTTTAAGAAAAAAGGGATTAGCGTATTCCGCCTCTCTAAACCTGAAGTTTTCCGATTTGTATCCGGCTTTGCCTAATATCCTCCTCAATTATGGAAAGGTCAAGGCCGAATTTAACGATCGGGATACATCAATCCTCGCCTATGGTGGGAGTGTAGAATTTTCCGCCCAAAAATTGCTCTTCTTTGGCGAGTATTTTGTTGAGAAAGACCAAAAGCGGCTAACCCCTGGGTTAAAGTTTATCTCCCCTTCTTTCACCTTTGACTTAGGGCTTTCTTTTCTTCTTAAAGATACGACGAAGTATCAACTCTTTTTGGGTTTCACCTATCTAACCCCATTTCTTCGGATTTCCCCGCCAACCGGTCGGATTATTGGCAAGGTCTTATCCGCCTCCACCAACCAACCGATTCCCGCGACCATCTCTTTCCCCGAGAATCCAAAGTTAAAACCGGTAAAGAATGACCCAGTGACTGGGGTCTATGAGGTAAAAAGACTTCCCGAAGGGACTTTGGTCGTTGAGGTGACCAGCGAGGGATTTTTCAAAGACTACCGGCCGCTCACGGTGAAGAAGAATGAGGTGCTCACCCAAGATTTCTATCTGAAGCCCCTGAAGACAGTTGGCTCTCTCTCCGGTCGGGTCTTTGAAGCGAATACCGGTAAACCCCTAAAGGCGCAAATCTCTTTCCCCAACACCGATTTGCCATCGCTTTCTTCGGACTCGGAAACCGGTGCCTTTCGTTTGGCCGAGGTGCCAACCGGAATTTTGGGGATAGAGGTAGAGAAGGAGAGTTATTTTAAGCACTCACTAACCGTGACCATAAAAGAAGGTGAAGTTACCTCATTAGAAATTCCTCTTTCGCCATCAGCCTTTGCCAGTGTCGTTACCGGAAAGGTCTCAGATGCCAAGACCGGAAAACACCTTGCCGCGGAGCTGACATTTGAAGGGCAAACAACCACTTCGGTAAATACCGACCCCAATACTGGGATTTACCGAGTGGAATTACCGGTCGGCACCTATACGGTTTTGGTGAAGGCGAAGGACTACATCACCCAGACCCAGGTGGTGGTTGTGGAAAGGGAGAAGACAACCGAAAAGAACTTCTCTTTGGTGAGCGTGGGGATGACGATTACCTTAAAGGTCTTGTTTGACTTTAATAAGGCGACAATTAAGTCCGAATCTTATCGGGGCTTGGATGAGGCGGCGCAGATTCTGAAAGATAACCCCAAGATTATGGTGGAAATTCAAGGTCATACCGATAATATCGGCTCGGACGCTTATAACCAGAAACTTTCGGAAAGACGGGCCCAAGCAGTGGCAAACTATTTCATCGCCCAGCACGGGATTGAAATGAGGCGTCTCCGGGCGGTTGGTTACGGCGAGACAAAACCGATTGCCTCTAATGATACCGAGGAAGGAAGGGCGCTAAATCGTCGGGTGGAATTCGTTGTCCTCCAAGAAGAATGAGAGAATGATTACTACTCTCTTTTTCTTCCTCACCTCCTTCAAACTGCTCATTGGTGTTTTTGGTGATAGCCAAACGCCCGCCCTTGAATACGAATGGGATGTTATCGGGCGATTCCTTCTCCCAGAGGAGAAGATGGTGATAAAAATCCTCTCCGAGGGAGGCAAAAACTATGGCTGGATAATGTCCGATGGCGAACTCTTAGATATCTCACCGAAGGAGAAAATATACCTCGCCCCAAAAGAACCCGGTTTTTATCCAATGGTGATCGCGGATGACAAAGAGAAGAAGCGAATTAATATCTTTGTGATGCACCCTTTCTCTTCTCTGAAAGACCGGAAACTTAATGGATTTTTGATTGGTCGGTATCCCAAAAAATCCCCCCACCCAAACTTGCAAGGCGTGAAGGGGTTCATTGAAATAAAGAGGGAGTGGGAAGATATTGCCGTCTCTCCGCACTACAAGATAAAAGAATTTAAACAAGACAAAAACCCCTATTTGGTCTTACGCGAGGAGCTAGTTTATAAATTGGAACTCTTGACCGAAAAGGTTGCGGAGCGCTTTGGTATCAATAAATTAAAGATTGTCTCGGGATTTCGCACCCCCGCCCGAAATTATAATGCCGGTGGTGGAAGAAATAGCGCCCATATTTACGGCGGTGCCGTTGATCTCTTCCCGGATAACAATGGGGATGGCAAGATTGACGACCTAAACCGAGATGGTCGGAATAATAGTCAAGATGGAAAAATCCTCTGTTCCTTGGCTGAGGAGTTGGACCGAGAATTAGCGGAGAAAAATCCAATTTTAGTTGGCGGTCTCGGTTGGTATCGGCGACGCCACTTCATCCATATTGATGTTAGGGGCAAAAGAGACCGCTGGCGAAGATAAAATTAATAAGGTTAGAGGGAGATAGAGACAAAAGGATTGAGTAAAGAAGGCAAAGGTCTGAAAGAGAATTTTTCTTTCTCTTCAATTTTCATATCAAGCCTCCTACTCATCCTCTCCGCCTTCCTTCTATTTTTAGCGGAACTCATCTTTCCCTTAAGACGAAGTATTACCTTTAATCTCTTTACCATTGGTAAGGAGATTATAAATTATCGGCAGGAGGTGAAAAGGCTAAGAGATGAGGTAGAAGAAAAAAAGGGAGTTCTCTTGGCTTGGCAAAGAGAGATTGAGGATTTAGAAGAGAGACCAACTGAGGAATATCTCTTAGTTGACCTCTTGCGCAACTACCTCTTTTGGAAGAAAGGGGATGAGGTCTTAAAGAAGATAGTAATCTCCACCGGGCGGGGTGATTCTTTGATTTACGGAAAGAAGAGTTGGTTATTTAAGACGCCGACCGGGGTTTTGCGCATCCTGCGCAAGGTTAAGAATCCAATTTGGTATAAACCGGATTGGGCATTCATTGAGGAGAAGAAGCCAATCCCCCCGCCAAATTCTAAGGAGAGGCTGGTTCGGGGTATGCTCGGTGACTACGCCTTAGACTTAGGTGGCGGTATCTTAATCCACGGCACACCCTATGAGCACCTCTTGGGACGAAGCGTAACCCACGGTTGCATCCGAGTCGGAAAGGAGGATATGAAATTCTTATATGAAAACTCTCCCTTAGGGATGAAGGTCTATATCTATGGGAAGTAAAAATATCTTCTATCTCATTAGCCTCTTTATCTTTACCCTTTCTTTCCTTCGGCTCTTTGAGGGGATAGTGAAGAGGGAATTGAAGAGCGAGTGGCAAGATTGGAAAAGAGAATATTCTCTCATCTTTGCTCAGAGTGAGAGCCTGAAGGAAAAGATAAGGGAGAAAGAAGGCGAGAGAACTCTTTTCTCCTTATTAAGAGAACTTACCACCCAAAAAGAGCCATATTTGACGATTAACCGCCGGACAATGACCGCTCAATTGAAAATGGAAGATAAGAGTCTACGAACGATGACCTTCTCCATAAAGGGGAGGCGGGCAATCGCTGGGGAAATGATTTTGCCGAAGGGAATATTAGAAATAAAAGAAAAGATAAAAGAGACTTCTCTTTTTATCCCGGATTGGGTTTATGAACTCCTCGGTCAAGAGATTCCCCAGGATACCTCAATCCGAAAGATTAACCACGCCTTAGGTAGATATTCCCTCTCTTTGGGGGCGGATATCTGCCTTACCGGTAGGGTGAAAGAAGAATTGCCGGAGGGTATCTTAGAACTAATCTGTTTAGAATTTACCGATGAAGATATTGAAGCCATCTATAATACATTAAAAGAAAATTCTTTAGTCCTCTTTTTCTGAAACGGAGGCGATAGCCGGGCGCCAGCCCTTGGCGAAAACCTTAATACCATTTTTCTTTATTGGGCTTGACAAGTGAAAAAAAGATTTTTATAGTTTACGTTATTGGGAGGGTTTATGCTAAGTCTTCTCTTGGTCTTTTTAATCAACATCTCGCAACCAGTTTCTACTCCTTCTGTCCCAAATTTCGGGGCGGGAGGTCCTGATGCCTACGGCTACCGTTGGATTGACTCCGATACCACCGCTCCGGGTGCTCCGGTCTACAACTGGGTTGATATTACCGCAATTGGCGATACGATAAGGGGTTTGGCGGATGACAATGTTGTTGGTCCATTTCCAATCGGATTTGATTTCCCTTACTACTGGTATCGGGTGAACTCCTTTTATCTCGGTTCTAATGGCTACATCGCCTTTGGCGATAACTTCCTCTCCGCCCATCCCTTCCAGAATTTCCCCAATGCCGCCCGGCCGAATAATACCTTAGCCCCTTTGATGTGCGACTTGGACTTCTCCGCTGGCAATCCGCTCTGTATCTACTGGACGAATAATCGGGATACCTGTATCATCTCTTACATCAATGTCCCATTCTGGAATACTGGTGGCTCCAATACCTTCCAGATAATCCTCACCAAGGCGGATAGTTCCATCTACTTCCAGTATCAGACTCAGAATGGTGCACCTTATAATGGGTGGCAGTCAAGTGGCTCTTCCACGATTGGAATTGAGAATATCACCGGGCGGGTCGGTCTCTCTTATATGCACGCCGGACAACCAACCGCCAATATGCCCCATGCCCAATTAGCGATTAAGTTCTATCCACCACCAACGACCAATTATCAGGTAAGGGATATCACCGCTTGGGCGGTGATGAATGACAACAGCGAAGGTATCTTTGTTCATCTTGGTGATACCGTCTCTCCCCGAGGTAAGGTGAAGAATGCCGGTAATGTCCCAACCGGTAGTTTTCCAGTCTATTGCCGAATTCGAAGCGGCACCACTATTGTCTTTGCTGATACCTTCCAAGTCGCCAGCACCAATCCGGGGGATGTCGTGAATATTAACTTTGCTCGCCGGTATCTCCCAGCCTCAACTGGACTCTATACGATGGTCATCCGCTCCGCCCTTTCCGGAGACTCTGTGCCCGGAAACGACTCCTTAGCCCTGGAGATGAGGGTCGTCCAATATCCCGGAGAGTTGCGCTGGGAGGATTTGACGACACCAAGGGCGATGTATTACTGGAATGGTCCAGGTGGCTATGGCAATAAGTTCTATCCCCCAAGGTATCCAACCCGGATAACCCAAGCCCGAGTCTATGCTTATGCCTCCAGTCCCACACCGGTGAGCGTCTTAATCTTAGATGACAACGGTCCGGGTGGTGCTCCGGGTGATACTTTATTCATCACCACTGTCAATATCTCAACCCAGCAGTGGTATACGGTCAATGTCTCGCCCCCAGTTGAGATTGCCAGTGGCGCCTTTTATGTCGGCTGTATCTCCGCGGTTTCCAGTCAACCATCTTTTGGTATGGACACCTTGCCACCGGTCTCCCGGCTCGGGTGGGAATATACCACCTCTTGGTCACCAAGTCGGCACGCTGCCCAGCACGATATTATGATTAGAGCAGTCTGCGAAGCAGGGACCGGAATAAAAGAAATCGGAGGCGGGAAAGGGACTTCGCTTGCGCCGACGGTGATGCGGAGTAAGGACTTCCTCCACCCAAAACCAACCCAGACACTCTATAATGCCTGTGGTCTACCGGTAAAAGGCGAAAAGTTGTCAACTGGAATTTATTTCCTGAAAGAGAACGGGAGGATAAATAAGTTAATCATCTTAGAATAAAAAGAGAAGGCGGGAGGAGAAATCCTCCCGCCTTTTTATTTTCGCCTTCTTATCGCTCGCAGATTATCTTCCAGGTTCGGTTCGTCTCTTCACCTTTCAGGTAAAGGAAATAGAGACCGCTGGGATAGGAGTTCTTTATCTTCCCGGTATAAGAGATGCCTTTACCGGAATATAACCTCTCAACCAATTTACCGCTCACATCATAGAGAGAGAGAGAGAAGAACTCCTCTTTTGGAAGAGAGAGGTTGATTTGGGCCTCATTCCGGAGAGGATTGGGCGAGATAGTTAGGGTTGGTATATTTTTCTTTTTGCCTTCGGCAAGACCTAATAAGTATTGGTTGTAGAATGATTGCAGGGAATCAGAGTTCTCATTATAAAGGGCGAGGCTTGTCGCACCGAGGATGGCAAAGGCGCATCTATAACTCTGACCCGGGTCTAAGTAAAATGGACCAACCGAGGCACAGGTTGACCAGTCGTAGTTTCGGGTTGAGGCGTACTTCCGGTAGGCACCCGACATAATCTTATATTTTACTGTATCGTGCATACCTGCGACGGGATAGACGAAGGTGTCGTGGTCAACGCAGTAGAGGTTTGCCCAGGAGTAGGGATAGAGGATAGTTGTCCCAACCGTTGGGTTTTCACCTGTTGACTGACGCATCCAGATCGTCCTTCGGGTCGTATCCGCCCTCGCCTGATTGGTATTAGCGGTGCCTAAGTCCCAGTCAATAAAGATGCCGGCGTATAATCCATTCACCGGGTCACTTCCCAGATTGGTGAAGACATATTCAATAATTACTCCATCATCATAACTCGGGTTAGCGGTCGCCACGCTATACTGCTGAACTCGGATATTCTTCGGTGTTGGGTGACTATTATCATTGGCAATCATCTTATACTCTTCTAAGCCGAGGCGGTTGAAGTAGTTAAGACTCTCAACGATGGCGAAGTCTCTTGAATCAACCTGGTTCAGACCGAAGAAGGCATCCGCGACATAGGTCATTGAGTTACCAAGGGCTAAGCCACCAAAAAAGAGCCAATTCGGACCGGCCTGGGGATACCTAAAGCCAACACCTTGGGTCTGTTGGGAACTTAAAAAGCCGATATGGCCATAGGTCGTAACCGTCAGTCGGCAGTTTCCGGTGTCGTGGGTAAGAAATAGGTAGCCGTCGTCTAAGGCTACCGGGTTTGGATTAGGTAAAACTTGCATTAAACTGATAAGTAGTAATAGAGCCATAAACCCTCCTATTTTTCATCATCTTTTATTTTACCAAAAAAGAGATTTTTGTCAAGACCAGATTTTTCATCTTGATAAAAGAGACTAATTTAGGGCTTTTAGGGCATCAAGGGCGGGCTTAAATTCCGGAATTATCTTTAAGGTCTTCTGGTAGGCCTCTTTTGCCTCTTTGAGAAGACCCTTCTTCTGATAGGCGAGACCAAGGTTATAGTGAGCCAAGGCGTAGTTTGGGTCAGACCTTAAGGCTAATTGGAGGTGGTGGAGAGCGGAATCAATCTCTCCCCGATTTAAGAAGATTTCCCCTAAGTTGTTATGCGCCAGAGATAGATTCGGGGAGATTTGGAGTGCCCGACGAAAGGACTTCTCCGCCTTCTCTAAGTCAAGAGATACTTGAGAGGACATTGCTCAGATGGGTCCAGCCTTCGGCATCGTCTGGTCTCAAGGCGACGGCCCCTTGAAACTCCTTTAGTGCCTTATCTAATCGCCAGATTGGTAGCCGAGAGCCATCGCCAGTAAGTAGGCAAAAGAGAAGAAGAAGAAAATTGGGCTCTTGGAAAAGCGACGGATAAGAGAGAAGGCGAGGATGATTATGCCTAAGCTCGGGAGATAGAGGAGACGCTCGGAGAGATAAGAGAGACCAGGGGGAAAGATGTTGCAGGCCGGGAGGAGGGAGAAGAGAAAGACTCCGCTACCAAGACTTCTTAGAAAGGAGGAGCGGAAGTAGAGAAAGAGAAAGGCGAGGAGACCAAAGAGACCGAAGAGGGTGAAGAGACTGAGAGAGGTGAACTCTTGGAGGTCAGAGAAGGTGAGGCGGTGAAAGAACGGGAATAGAGATATGGTTAGGTAGCGACCAAAACCATTGATCACTAAGAGAAGACGTTTTGTGAGGTCAACTTGATGACCCGTTTTTGGGAAAGCGGAAGAAGAGGATGAAGGCGAGAAAGGGGAAGAAGATGCTATTCTCTTTGGAAAGGAGGGAGAGGGAAAAGAAGAAGAGGGTGAGGAGGAGAGAGTGGGTATTTCTCTTCTCTCGGTAGCGGTAGAGAGATGAGGGCTAATAGGAAAAAGATGGTCATTAAGATATCGGTCCGAGCGGAGATGAAGGCAACCGACTCTAAGTGGGTTAGGTGGAGGGAGAAGAAGAGGGTGGAAAGGAGGGAGAGGGAGAGAGAGTTGAATAAGTTCTTAAAGAGAAAGAAGAGCAAGAAGATGACGAGGGTGTTTAAGAGGATATTGGTTAAGTGGAAAAAGAGAGGTCTATTCCCAAAGAGTCTCTTCTCAATCCAGAAGGAGAGCATCACCAAAGGGCGATAATAGGAATGGGGGACAAATCCTCATTCTCGGCGATTAAGAGGTGGTCATCCCAGACAAACTCGTATTTGAGGGTTGGGAGATAGATTAAACCGGAGAGGATGAGGAGAAAGAATATGTTGGGCTTCAAGAAAGACGATTAGTATTTTATCGCCTTTAACCTTAATGCGCCAAACTTTAAGATGTAGACCCCTTTTGGTAAGACTTTACCTTTGCTATCCCGACCATCCCAAGTTAACTTCCCGCCCATTAAGGAGAGGTTTCTCACAAGCCGACCGCCCGCGTCGTAGATTTCTACCCTCCCTTCTTTAGCCAAGGGCAGGGAGAGATTGAGGAGATTCTTAAATGGATTGGGAGAGAGTGAATATCTTTTCGCGTGGTGAGTTTCTTTGCCAATAATTCCAGTGAGACCAGAGGTGGTATACTTTATCGCCCGACGAGAGGCAATTGGTGCGGCACCCCGATGGTAGGAGTTATTGAAGAGGTAACAAATCCCAATCTGGTTGGTTGGGTCTTCAATGCCCACGGTTGAGGATTGATAGTAGTTGCCAGTGGCATACTGGATGACGAAGACATTGTCCCCGGTTGGAGTGGAGATGGTCGTGTCGTAGATTATAATCTGGAATCGCTCATATTGGGTGGAGGGGTTGAAGTAGCGGACCGAGTCGTATTCAATTATCATCCGGTGGTTTTGGGAGTCGTAGAGATAGTGGATGCCATAAGGCGCGGAGGTTGGCACTAAGTCATCCCAATTGAGACAGATCATTGAGGATGGATTATTTCCTGTTTGGTCAGGGAGCGCTTGATTGGTATAGGCGGTTGATGTCGTCCTCCCGGGACAGACCCAGCCGTTGGAGCAGACAGAGAGGGAGTCGCGAAAAGTCATTCCATAATACTTAAAGACAAAAGGTAGTGAAATCCGGACTGTCTGGTCATCAGAGTTAATTGGCAGTCTAACCCCAACTCCCCGAATCTCAATCCAATTGTAGACCGGACACTCCGGATAAAGGGTGTCGGTATTGTCGTATGCCCAATACCGGAAGATGGAATCCGGGATTGGGTCAGAAGTGGTAATCTCGCCGCAAATTATGGAGAAGGGAAGGGAATCGGTGTAATTTCTTCCGACAAACCTTAAGGTGAAGTCAACCCTTGTCCCCCTTGGGGTATTCGGTTGGGCAGAGATGATTAGGCTATCAAGATTCGTTCGGATACTCTCCGGCGGAATTCGGCCAAAGAAGGCGGTAGAGTCTAAAATTTCAATATAAGGGCTACTCTCTCTAATCGTGCCGAAGACCGAATCCGCGCTCTGCCTCCCGAAGTTTTTAACGGAGAAGAGAAGCCCAACCCTCTCTCCGGGATCAAGCCGACCGTTGCCGTTACCCGGTGGTGGGTCAATGATTGTGATGGAGAGGATGCCTAAGGAGGGTAGATTAGCAACAAGCCCTTCTATGGCATCTAAGTCAAAGCCCGCGGTCGGATTGACTGTCCCATCGCCATCATCAAGAATTTTCACATACCGACAAGAGGAAACCCCACCCCGGGATAGGTCAAAGCCAGCGCTTCCGGTATCTGAGCCCAAAGGGGTATAAGGACCATCTATGTTGGATGAGACCTCAACCCGATAGCCCTCTGGGTCTCCGTCGTCTTCATAGACCATTATCTCATTACCCGGCCCGTTGGTAATAACCCGGCCTAAATCAAGAATCGTCCAGCCACTGACCCCAATAGAGAGGCGACGACCATCTCTCGCCTCTAAAGAGAGATTCGTGAAAGAGGAGATGACATTCCCATCCTTCAGGCGGCACATCGGGGTGAGAAAGCCAGGGATAGTTAGACTTGTATCCGGGACTAAAGGGATCTGAATATAAACTGAGGTATCAGAAGGGACGACGATATTGGTTAGTGTCTTTGGACGATAACCCGGAGCCCATACCCTTAAAGAGTAATTTCCCGGAAGTAAGAAGCGATGGAAGTCACCAAGGAGGGAATCGGTATAAGAGGGCCAGTCAATTGGTAAGGGGATGACGCAAGCCTTAAGGGGTTGACCGGTTAGGGAGTCATAGACCTTTCCTTCTATTCCCCTCTTTGCCATTCGTAACATAAAGAGCATCGCTGGAATCTCCCGGTTCGTTATCGGAGTAATGGAATCCGCTGGCGGGGTCTTAATGATGCAGATTTCAACCGTCCAAGAGACGGCACCAAGGGCACCGTAGGCGAAGTCCTTAGAAGAGCCATGGATTTCGTACATCCCGTGATAACCCTGGGCATAGGGGTAACCAGTGAAGGAGCGATAATTGGTCCCGAGATACTTTAACTCCAAGGAGTCTCTCGGCTGGAATGGAGAATAACTCCAAGGCGCGGAGATGAAGTAAGTTCCGGAGTGGAATGATGTCCAGTGGTAAAAGTTATTCCTTAAAGCCAAATTACGAAATGCCTTGGTCTCCGGTTGGGAGAAGGCGGCCGGACTTGAGCCTTGTCCATCCCAGACATAGCCGTAGTCCCGGTTTAGGTCAACCCCGGCCTGGTTATATCGGCTATTATTGATATGACCATCCGGATTGACAACGCAAGAGACCCAAATCTCCCGGGTATTGATAAGATGAGTAATCAAAGGGTCAACTCCATAATTCCGAACCAAGTGGAGTGCAAAGTTAAAGACGACCTCGGCGCAAATCTTCTCATCGCCGTGGGTTGCCCCTTCAAACAAGACCTCCGGCTCTTCCTCTTCAACGGTTGGGTTATCGGTAATCTTCAAGGCGACAATCGTTCGACCTCCAGATGAAACCCCTAAGGTCTCCAACTTACAGATGTTTGGGTTATTCCGGGCGATGATGGCGAGGGTATCCAAAAACTCTTGGTGGGTGTGATAGCGGGCGTCTTCAAAGTTCTTCTCATAGTAGGAGGTGACATCAAAAATCAAAATTTCGTAAGGAATCCCCATCTCCGCCAACTCCTTCTCCCGGCCAATTGGGACATCAAGGTAGAGGTTTCCTTCGTAAGGACCATTGATGATAATTCCCTTATCTTCTAATCTCGGAATCCTCTCTTTGGCGATTAAGGGGGTTTTCACCAAGTGGTAGTGGGTCTTCGCTTCCGCCCTCAACGCAAAAAGGGCAAAGAAGAGAAAGAATAGATAACGAAAGAACATAATACCCTCCTTCACACTTTTATTTAGCTTAAGAGATAAAATCCCTCCTGTCAAGACTAATAATTGACATTTTTCTTTTGAGAGTTTATAATAAGAGATGACCACCAATAAAAAGAAATTCATCTTCGTCACTGGGGGAGTGGTCTCTTCCTTAGGCAAGGGTATCACCACCGCTTCAATTGGGTTTCTTTTGAAGGCGCGTGGTTTTCGGGTGCGGATGTTGAAGTTAGACCCGTACATCAATGTTGACCCAGGGACAATGAATCCGTTTCAGCACGGTGAGGTCTTTGTTACCAAAGATGGTGCGGAGACGGATTTGGATTTGGGTCACTACGAGCGGTTTTTGGATGAAGACCTCGCTCGGGAAAATAACTTGACCGCAGGTCAGGTTTATCTTTCGGTGATTGAGGAGGAGAGGTCGGGTCTCTTTTTGGGTGAGACGATTCAGGTTGTGCCTCATATCACGGGGAAGATTAAAGAGAAGATTCGCCATTTGGCGGAAGGCGAGGTTGATTGTGTGGTCGTTGAGGTTGGAGGGACGGTCGGCGATATTGAGGGTCTGCCTTTTTTGGAGGCGGTGCGGCAGTTGGGTTTGGATGAGGGAAAGGAGAATGTTTTGTTTATCCATTTGACGCTGGTGCCTTTCATTAATACGGTTGGGGAGTTTAAGACGAAGCCGACGCAACATTCGGTGAGGGAATTGCGGGAGATTGGGATTCAACCGGATATTGTTATCTATCGGGCGGAAAGACCCTTGCGTCCGGAGATAAGGGAGAAGATTGCCCTCTTCTGTTCGGTTGACAAGGAGGCAGTGATTGAGGAGGTTGATGCGGAGTTTATCTATGAGGTTCCTTTGCTCTTGGCGAAGGAGCGGTTGGATTGGATTCTTCTTCAGAAGTTAAACCTGACCGGGGGTGGTTTTGGGAGAGGAGAAGAACTCCTCTCCCGGTGGCGAAAATTTGTTGAGCGCCTGAAAACGCCAAAGGCTGAGGTTGAGATCGGTTTCTGTGGGAAGTATGTGAATGTCCGGGATGCTTATAAGAGCGTTACGGAGGCGCTTGCCCACGCCAGTGGGGAGACGGAGATAAGGGCGAAGATTCGTTGGATTGATGCGGAGGCGGTGGAGGATGGCAATGAGGAGTTGTTATTGGGAGTTGATGGGAAAGAGTGTACGGGTGGTTTTGGAAGTCGGGGGATGAAGGGAAAGATGGAGGCGATTCGGTTCGCCCGAGAGAGAGGTGTCCCTTATCTGGGGCTTTGTGTCGGTCTGCAATGCGCGGTGGTTGAGTTCTTCCGGAATGTCTGTGGCTTGGTGGGGGCGAATTCTGCGGAGTTTGACCCCGAGACCCCTTACCCGGTAATTTCTCTCCTTCCGGAGAAGGAAGGGGTTAAGGAGATGGGCGGGACTTTAAGGCTTGGGTCTTATCCCTGCCTCCTAAAGGAAGGCTCTTTGGCTCATTCGGTGTATAAGGTGAAGAGGATTTCCGAAAGGCATCGGCACCGATACGAGGTGAATTTGGCTTATTTTCCTCTGGCGGAAGAGAAGGGTTTGATGGCGAGTGGTCTTTCCCCAGATGGGAGGTTGGTGGAAATTATTGAGTTGAAAAACCACCCGTTCTTTATCGCGACTCAGTTTCATCCCGAGTTTAAGTCCCGACCGCTCAGACCCCATCCTCTGTTCGTTAAATTCTTAGAAGCGGCGTTGGCGTATAAAGAGGCGAAAGCCGGGCGTAAGCCCTTGAAGGAATGAACCTTCACGCTTTGGTCGCATTTCTCTTTCGGATTTTAATGACCGGCTATCTTTTCGTAAAGAAAAATTACCGTTTGGAGATTGAGAGGAGATTCTCTTTCTTGTTTGGGAGGAATGGTAAGGGTTTTTGGCGAAGGAATGTGAATGTCTTATCAAGGAATTTCACTTATATGTTATTTCCCAGGATAAAGGCGGTGAGGCTCTTTGGGGATTGGGTGGAAAAGGGGCGAGGTCAGATTTTAGTCACGCTCCACTTTGGGATTTGGGAGATCTTGCCCCTTATCTTTTTGACCTTGGGTTATCCGGTGGCAATTGTGGCCGGTAAACAGAGGAATTGGGTTTTGGAGTGGGTACTTTTTCGGATTCGGGCTAGTCGGGGTGTCCGGTTGGTGAGGCGGGTTTCAGAGATGGTTGAGGTTTTGGAAGCTGGTTATCTTTTGGGCTTGGCGGTTGATAATACGAGGCGGACGAAGGGTGTGCGTCTGGCTCACCTTGGGGGGTTAAGGGTTTCAAGGACACCTTTTGTGCTCGGGAAGAGGCTGCGGCGGGAAGTGTATTCAATCTTCGGACGGGTCGCAGAGGCGGGGATGATTAATGTCTATATCTCTCGTTTACGAGACGAGAGGGATTTTGGGTATAAGGCACAAGAATTTATCCGTCGGTATCCGGAGGATTGGGTATTTTGGGGAAAATGACTTCTCATTCAAGTTCAAAACTCAAAATTGGATGCGGATTTTTGGGACTTTTGAGTTTTGCCCTTTGCCTCTTGAGTTTTATAACCTGCGAAAAGGGGAAGAGGGAAGGGGGGATCCCTGTCCCAGACCAAGAGACCTTCGCTTTTGAGTTGGAGGAGTCGGTCTCGGGTGAGAGGCTGTATCGGGTATCCGCAAAGAAGGCTTACCTCTATGAAGCGAGGGGTCTAATTGAGGTTTTTGGAGTAAAGGTCTTTTTCTTTTCTGATGGGAGGGTTGGTTCTATCCTTACCTGTTCTTCGGGGAAGGTCTTTATAAAGAGTTCAAATCTTTTGGCAAAAGGAGATGTGGTGGTTCGGACGAGTGATTCTATCTCTCTTTGGACGGACTCTTTGGCTTGGGATAATGAGGAAAGGATGATAGAGACGGATGCCTTCGTGAAGATTGCCACCCCAAGGGTGGAAATCTCTGGGGTTGGTCTTGTCTCGGATGCGGAGTTGAAGAGAATTAGGATAAAGAGTGATGTGTCCGGGAAGGGAGACTATGAGATTAGGTAAGGGACTTGTTTCGGTCTTGATTTGTTTTGGGTGTTGGGCGATGGAGATTAAAGCCGGGAAGATGGAGATTGTTGAGGAGGGCGGTGAGCGGAGGACTCATTTCTCAGAAGGGGTCTCCATTAAGGAGGAAGAGGTCTTTATCCTCGCAAAAAGGGGGGTCTTCTTTCCTAACCTCAATCTCTTTCTCCTTTTGGATTCGGTGGCAATTGAAGGGGAAGAGGGACGATTGCGGGGTGATTCTTGTCTCTATTTCTTAGAGAGAAAGGAATGCCGATTATTTGGGGATGTGGAGTTGACGGGAAAAGATTTGCGATGCCTGACCGATGTTTTGGTTTGGGATGGGAATACGGGTTTAGCAAGAGCCGGAAAGTTGAGTCTCTTCTTAGAAGGGAAGGATATTTTGATAACGGGAAAGGATGGGGTTTATGACCTCCGGGAGAAGAAGGGTGAGATTGGGAAAGAAGGCACAATTTTTATCATCAAGGAGGAGACGACTAAGGTGGAGGGCGAGAAGATTTCTTATGAGGGAAAGCAAGGAAGGTTATCTGTCTATTCAAAAGTGAAGGTAAGACAAGCGGAAAGGACCCTTCTCTGTGATACCCTAATCTATTTTTTGGAAAGAGACTCCGGGGTTGCCTTAGGTGAGCCGTATCTTTTTGGTGAAGAGGAGGAGGTAGAAGGCGACCTTATCTCTTTCTCGTTTGAGGAGGGGAGGCTGGGAAGGATGGTGGTGTTGGGTAATGTTACCCTTATCTACCGTCATCAGGAGGATGCGGTTAGGGTTACCGGAGAGGAGTTAAGAACCTGTTTTGTCAAAGGAAAGGTTAGTGAGGTTAAGGTGGACGGGGTTCGTTACGGAGAGATTTTCCGAAGGGGGCGTGGAGGTGGGTCGGACCGCCCAAGGGGTCTATGAGGGTAGAAGAAAATGGGTTGTGTGGGGTAGGGCTTTTTAAGTCTTATGGTCAGAGGTTTGTGGTTAGTGACGTGACGATAAAGGTGCGCCGGGGTGAGGTGGTTGGTCTCTTAGGACCAAATGGTGCTGGTAAGACGACCGCCTTTTCCCTTTTGACGGGTTTTATAAGACCGGATAAAGGCAAGGTCTTTTTGGCGGGAGTGGAGATAACTGACCGACCGGTCTATCAGAGGGCAAAGCTGGGTATTGGTTATCTGCCCCAAGAGCCATCGGTCTTTCGGAAGTTGACGGTTGAGGAGAATATTTTGGCGGTCTTAGAGTTGATTGGTCAAGATGGGAGAGAAATGATTGGCCACTTGTTGGCAAAGTTGGGAATTTCTCACCTCAAAAGGCAGAAGGCGGGTTCTTTATCCGGCGGGGAGCGGAGGAAGGTGGAATTGGCTCGGGCATTGGTGACAAAGCCACTCTTCTTGCTCCTTGATGAGCCATTCACCGGAATTGACCCAATCGCCCGCCAGGAGATTCAAGACTTGATAAGGGGTTTAGCCAAGGAGAATTTAGGGATTTTAGTTACCGACCATAATGTCCGGGAGACATTGGAGATAACGGAACGGGCCTATCTCATCTATGACTCAAGAATCCTCTTCTCGGGAACTGCCCAGGAGTTGATTAGCAACGAAGAGGCCCGGAGATTTTATTTGGGCGAGGGGTTTCGGATATGAAGCCGGAGTTAAGGTTAGAACAGAAACTTTACCTTTCACCCCAAATTATCTTAAATCTACGCCTTTTGGCTCTTCCCGCCTTAGAATTAGAATGTGTCCTGAGGGAGGAGATGGAGAAGAATCCAAGTTTGGAAGAAGTCCCAGAAGCCGGCGAGGAGTTTGAAGAGGAGGTGAAGAAGAAGGGGGAGGAGAGAAAAGATGATGAGTTTGATTGGACGGATTTGCTTCCCGAAGGGATTCAAGAAGGAGGTTCCGGATTCAGGGGCGTGACCTCAACTTCGGATGAGAGTTATGAATTTAGCCTCCCAGCCGGGCGCTCGCCCGTTGAGGCAGTCTTGGAGATGGTCCGAGCGCGGTTAAAGGCGGAAGACCTGGTCTATGCGGAGTATATCTTGCAGAATTTGGATGAGGACGGGTTTTTACTAATCACCAAAGAGGAGTTGAAAGAGAACTTAGGAATTTCGGACGAGAAGTTGGCTCAAATCTTGGAGGTGATTCAGTCAATTGAGCCGGGGGGAATCGCTTCTTCTAACCACCAAGAGGCGTTTTTGGCGCAGTTAAAGAGATTGGGTTGGACGAATGAATCCTTGGAGTATCAGATTGTCTCTTCTTTTTATGAATCTTGGTTGAAGCTGGACTTTAAGACCTTAGCCCGAAGACTAAGGGTGAAGGTGGAGTTTGCCAGGAGGGCGGTAGAGAACTTAAAGGTATTGGAAATGAGACCACTTCGGCTCTACGATAATCTCCAAGCAAATTATATTGAACCGGATTTTGTCTTGACGATTGAAGGTGAGAAGCTGGTCATTAACTTCCGGGATGAGAATATCCCTAACCTCCGGATATCGCCCTATTACCGAGATATCTTGAGAAATCCCAAGGCTTTTAGTCAAGAAGAGGTGGAGTTTGCCCGGGAGAAGGTCCGCAGTGCCCTTTTGTTCATTAAGGCGATTGAGGAGCGGAAGGCGATTTTGAAGAGGGTGGTGGAGTATATCGTTGATAAGCAGAAGAGATTCTTTTGGGAAGGAGAGGCTGGTCTGATACCTTTAACGATTAAGGACTGTGCCCGAGATTTAGGCTATCACCCTTCTAAAATCTACCGGGCCTTGCAGAGGAAATATCTATCAACACCAACCGGGATTTTCCCTCTGAAGAAATTCTTCGCTAGGGGTTTGCGCCCCTCATTCGCCGAGGGGATGGGTGAGGCGTTGCGGTCAAGAGAAGGGGTTAAGGTAAGGATTAAAGAGCTCCTCGCGGTGGAAGACCCAAACTCACCGCTCTCGGATGAAGAGATTGCCCGCCGACTCGCCAAGGAAGGCGTCTCTATCTCCCGACGGACTGTGGTTAAGTATCGCCAAGAGTTGAAAATTCCGTCATCCCGCCAAAGGCAGAGGAGCCAAGAGAAATTTTAAAGTGGCTAGGCATTGGGTCATTGGCACCGCTGGTCATATTGACCACGGCAAGACGAGTTTAATCAAAGCCCTCACCGGGACTGACCCCGACCGATTGAAAGAGGAGAAAGAGCGGGGGATGACAACCGATTTGGGATTTGCCTTTTTGGGAGAAGAGGCGACAATTATTGATGTCCCGGGACACGAGAAGTTTATTCGGCATATGATTGCCGGAGCCCAGACGATTGATTTGGTTCTGCTTGTGGTGGCGGCAAATGAAGGGGTGAGACCCCAAACCCGAGAACACTTTGAGATTACAAAACTCTTAGGCCTAAAAAGAGGGGTCATTGCTCTCACCAAGAGAGATACGGTCACCGAAGAGGTCTACTCTCTGGTGCGGGCGGAGATAAAGGAGTTGGTGAAAGATAGCTATCTAAAATCCGCCCCAATCATCCCGACTTCAACGGTGACGGGCGAAGGGATTGAGGAGTTGAAAAATCTCCTTTGGCAGGAGTGCCAAAAGATACCAAAGAAGGAAGACCGGGGATATTTTCGGATGCCGATTGACCGGAGTTTTAAGATTAAGGGGTTCGGGATGGTCGTTTGTGGCACTATCCTCTCCGGTCGTTGCCAAGTCGGTGACCTGTTGGAGATTGCCCCCAAAGGAGCTCTGGTCCGGGTGCGCAGGATTGAGAGGCATAATAAAGAGGTGGTTGAAGCATCAATTGGCGAAAGGGTGGGGATTAATCTCCTGGGCGAAGAGCGGGGCGAGGTCCTAAGGGGTGATGTCTTAATTGAGCCCAAGGGCTATCAATCAACCCGCCTCTTTAATGTCTTTCTTCAGACTCTTTCTTCCAATCCCTTTCCGATTAAGAACCGGATGGTTTTAAAGCTCCACATTGGGACTAAGGAGACCTTAGGGAGGATAGCCCTTTTAGCGAAAGAAGAACTCCAACCCGGGGAAGAGGGTTATGCCCAAATCTTTTCCGAGGAGCCACTCACCCTGGAGATGGGCGATAGGTTCATTCTGAGGAGTTTTAGCCCCCAATTGACGATTGGGGGCGGTAAGGTCTTAGAGGTGGAAACAAAAAGAGAAAAGAGAAGCGATCCGGTCTTCATTGAACATTTGGCGCGGTTAAACTCTTCGGAGAAGAAGGTTGTCGTTTACGAAATCATCGGTCATCGGGGCGGGAATCCGATAACGGAAAGAGAAATTGGGAAAATGGTTGGTCTAAGTGGGTTAAAACAAGTTCTCTCCTCTTTGACCGAAGAGGGTTTGGTCTTAAATATTCCTTTCGGTCCCGGAAAAGATGAGGGCTACATCACCCGTCAATCTTATCAAAGGGCAAAAGAGAAGATTCTTAAACTGGTTGGAGAGTTCCACCAAACCGCTCCAACCAAGACTGGCTTAAAGAAAGTGGAATTGGAGAGCGGACTCAAAGAGATAATGGCGGACGTAGTGAGGGAGAGGGCTTTGCAGGACTTGATTGCTGAGGGGCTTCTTCTTTTGGAAAAGGATAGAATTCGGTTGCCCGATTTTCACCTCTCAATTAGTGAGGATGAGGCGAGATTGATGAAGGAGCTCCTATCCCTCCTCACCGAGAGGGGTTTTTCGCCACCCGACAAAGAGGAGCTGGTGAGGAGATTCCCGAAAGAGAAGAAATTGGCCAAGGTGATTGAGTTGCTCAAAGAGCGAGGCGAAATCTTAGAGATTGAAAACTACCTCTTTGCCCAAAAGAAGGTGGAAGAGGCGAAAGAGATTTTAGTTAGCCTCCTAAAAGAGAAAGGGGAGATTACCGCTTCTTGCTACCGACAGAAATTGGCCACCACCCGAAAATACATCATACCCTTATTAAACTACTTTGATGGTCAAGGGATAACGAAGAGAAAGGGTGATGTTCGGGTATTAAGAGAGAAAGGTTAAGATGGTGCGGGTCTCTCTTTATATCGCCGGGATTGTCCAAGGCGTCTTCTTTCGCGATTTTACCCGCCGCCAAGCCCAGAGATTAAATATTAAGGGTTGGGTAAGGAATTTGCCCGACGGTCGGGTGGAGGCGATTGGTGAGGGTGGGGAGAGAGAGATCGCTGAATGGCTCAAGAGGCTCCGCCAGGGTCCACCGGGGTCAGTGGTGAGTTCAATTGAGGTAAGGTACGAGACGCCGACCGGTGAATTTTCTGAATTCCGAATCCTTTATTGAGAAGCCTATCTTCTCTGATTTGGGTCTGCCTTGTCTTGACAAGAGACGAGAAGAGGTTATGATAAGAGAAGATTAGTTTGGAGGTAAAAATGTTAAAAAGACTTACCCTTATCTTAATCCTTGCCTCCCTAACCTTTGCCCAACCACCGCCGAGTTGGGGTCGGGAGCCAGTTCGGCTCTTAGGAGTCGGCATCTTAGGCTTTATCTATTTAGCCCTCGCCTGCCTCCTCTTCTCTTTAATCTTCTGGGGCGTCTACCTCTGGTTAGTGAAAGGGAAGGAGAAGAAGGATTAGACCCTCTTTAGGGGACATATCTGTCCCCTTCTTTAACAGGCAAATTTTCTTTTAAGGTTTTGATTTTGCAAAACTTATCCGCTTTTGCCTAATTTTTACCTCCTTGCTCCCTCTGCCGCTTACCTGACCCCTTCCCGAACCTCTTAATAAGCGATTTATTATCTCCCTTTCCCTTTGCCTTTCCCAACCTCCTTTCTTTTCTCTTCCCCTCTCTCGTTCTCAAAGACCCCTTCAATTCTTCTCTCCCTGCCTTAGATAATCCCTCCCTTAATGCCTTAGCTAATGCCTCAAAAACTCAATTTCTCAATCTCCGAAAACTTGACTTTTCCCAAAAAGAGGTCATAATTTGGTATGAAAGAAAGATTAATCAAAGAAGGCAAAATAACCCAATCAAGATTAGTCGAATTATGGCAACTTAAACCAGCCTGGATTGATTAGAAAGTGTTTGAAAAATTCCCGAATGATCACCCTGAGATGATGCCATGAAATTTACGGATTTGATAAAGTTATATGAAAAAAGAGGCAAAAATTTGGCAATGAAACCTATAAATATATTTCTGAACTTTTACGAGAGGCAAAAAGATTCATAAAAGAGATTGGATTAAAAACCCAACACCTAATAAAGACCATGAACAGTCGTGGAGAGCATTTAAGGTAAAAATTTAGAGAAATTAGTTATCCAGATTATTAAAAATGAAGTAAATGCATTGGGTGTGAGAATCGTTGAAGGCAATAAATTAGAAAAGACAAATAATCACAACCTTTCCGAAGAATTGAGCCGGGTAAAAAGAAATCTTTTAGTTGACTATGGCGAATTTGGTTGCCATCTGCACTCCGGATGAGGATAAAACGCTGAGCATTCGCAAGCCAGCCAAAAAGGGAAGAGGGGTAGTAGAAGTAGATACTGACGGTAGTTATGTGATGAGTGAGGAAAAGATTGAAGAGAGTGAGAAGGTAAAAAGGTTTGATAAGTTCATCCCTGATTTAAGAAAATTAGTTTATGCCCAAAAAGATAAGGGATAAAGAACTCCAATTAGAACTGATTAAATCTCCCCTTTTGAAGAAAAAGGCAGAAGAAATAGGACAAAAATTTAAGGGGGGTGAAAAGCCACCTTTTGGAATCTGGTTCAAAGATACACAAAACCAGGCGATTTAGTCGTTGACCCCATGGCGGGAAGTGGAACGACAATTGATGTCTGCGAAGAAGAAGGGCGGGAGGTGATCGGTTATGATATTAATCCCCAACACCCAAAGGTGATTAAAAATGACTCCCGCAAAATCCCCTTGGCGGACAATTCCGTTGATCTGGTATTCATCGATTCCCCTTATGGCGATAATGTCAATTACTCAGATGAACCAGGAGACATCGGTAAAATATCGGCGGAAGACCAAAGGTTTTATCAAGAATTAGAAAAGGTGGCAAGGGAAATCTACCGAATTCTGAAACCGGGGAAGGTTTTGGGGTGGCTGATCGGTGACCAGTGGGTGAAGAGACGATTTACGCCTGTTGGGTTTAAAATCTACGAGATGTTAACGGAAAATCTAAAATTTGAGCCAATAGACATAATTTGTGTGGTGAGGAGACACCAAAGTTAAGTGGCAGAAGTATAAGTAGAGAAATCCGAGCCTCTTGGGTTGGGAGGAGAAAGTTAGTTCGTTCGGGAGAAAAAACCCTAAATTAGAATCGGGGATTTGGATTTTTGCCCTAACTATCTTCTTGAATTCCTCTCCAGCCACTGGCCGGCTTTTAAGAGCTCTTCCCAATCGCCAATCTCGTGCTCACCCTCGGTGATGACTAAGGTATCCCTTAGACCCGCGCCTTGGAGGCGGAGGTGGAGGTATTGGTTTTCATTTAGGTTCCAGTCTCTCTTTCTCGTGATGAGGTAGAATAAGTTTCTTCTCAATCTCTCAAATTGGGCAAAGGGAAGGGCTTGGGAGTGGCCGCAGACCGAGATTACTCCCCGAAACTTGTCTGGATGCCGAAAGAGGGTATAGAGGGCAGAGACGCCCATTGCCGAAAAGCCATAGAGGAAGACCCGAGAGGAGTCAACCGGGTATCTCTTTCTCAGTCTTTGGTAAAGTTTCATAATCTCCCTTTCGTTTATCTCAAAACTCTGCCGCTTCTTAGCCTTATGGGATGCGGCTAAGATGAAGCCTAAGGAATCGCCAACAATCTTGATTGAGTCAAGGTCTTTCTTTGTCGCCCCGGGGCAACTGAGGTAGATTAGAGCTGGGGAGAGTTTTTGCTTCCTCGCCTTTTTCGGAAAATAGTAGTAATTTGAGTCCTGGTCGGTGTCAATTTCGCCTCTTAGGTAAGAGGCGGAGAGAAAGAAGGCAAAAGTGATAAGGAGGTAGGTCTTTCTCATAATCGGTCCAAATTTTACTCCAATTTCCCTTTTCGTCAACTAAGAATGTAAAAAAGAGAGCGAGGGTTTTGATATTGCCCTTTACCGATTTTGCTTTATAATCAGGCGATGAAGATGACGGTCGGGTATTTCCAGTTCTCGCCAATTTTTGGGGAGAAGGAAAAGAATTTAATAAAGGTTGAGGAGAGGTTGCGCCAAGTGAGGGTTGGGGTGAAGCCATCCCTCTTCTGTCTGCCGGAACTATTTTCCACTGGTTATTCATTTCTCAGTCGGGAAGAGTTGAAAGGTTTGACGGAAGAGATTCCGGGTGAGACCTCAGAGAGACTCCGAAGGATTGCCCAAGAGAAGGATATGGCGATTTGTGCGGGATTGGCTGAGCGGAAAGGGGATGAGTTTTATAACTCCGCCATCCTCTGCCTGCCGAATGGCGAGTATTTTGTCTACCGGAAGATACACCTCTTCTTTAGGGAGAAGGAGTTATTCAGTCCCGGGGATGAGCCTTTTAATGTCTTTCCTTGGTCTTACCGAGGCGAGGTCATTCTCATCGGTCTTTTAATCTGTTTTGACTACATCTTTCCGGAAGGGGCCCGGACCCTCGCCTTGAAAAAGGCTCAAATCATCTGCCACCCGTCAAACCTAATCCTTCCCTTTGCCCCAAAGGTGACCCAAGCCCGCTCAATTGAGAATCGGGTCTACTGGGTCTTGGCCAATCGGATTGGCCAAGAGAAGAGAGGCGGTCGGAGATTGACCTTTATTGGGAGGTCTCAGATTGTTGCCCCGGATGGGAAAATCCTCGCCCGGAGCAAAAAAGAGGAAGACCTGGTCTCGGTGACGATTGATACCGACCTTGCCCTCGCCAAGAAGGTGACCCCCACCAATGACCTCTTCTTAGACCGAAGACCGGAATTGTATTTTCGGTAGGCGCCCCGGTTGACTTTTGAAAAAGGGTGCTTATAATTCAGTTTATGGGTTCCAATGAGATAAGGGCAATTGAGCGAAAGAGTGGGCAGGTCCTCTCTTCTTGTATCCAGTGTGGGCGCTGTTCCGCCACTTGTCCCCAGGCAAAGTTTATGGACCTCCCTCCCCGCACCGCCATCTTCTTTTTGCAAATCGGTCAGGTGGAGAAGGTCTTCTCTTCTTCTGGCTTTTGGCGGTGTGCCTCCTGCCTCGCTTGTGGTGTCCGCTGCCCAAAGGAGATTGACTACGGTAAGATCTCGGAGGCCTTAAGGCAATTATATCTCCTGAATAATAAGACCGAGCCGGTCGTCTCCCCGGATACCTTGGACGAAAAGATTTTGGCAGAGGCACCCCAACAGTTATTCATCGCCGCCTTTAGGAAGTATATCAAATGAACGAGTTTCTCTATTATCCCGGTTGCACCTTATATACTAAGGCGAAGGGATTAGACCGCTCCCTAAGAAAAATTTCCGAGAGGCTCGGCTTTCGCTTAAAGGAGCTGGCGACCTGGAATTGCTGTGGAGCAATCTATAATGAAGCCTTGGATGATATCACCGCCCATATCGCCCCGCTGCGCAATTTAATCCAAGCGAAAAAGGAGGGCGGGGAGAAATTGGTTACGACCTGTGCCGCCTGTTATAATGTCTTAAAGCGAAGCCAAGACTTTGTCTTCGCCAAAGAGGGTGAGGTGAAGAAGAGGGTCTTGGCCTATCTCAATGACGAGGTTGGCGACTACCGGGGTGATGTCTCGGTTGTCCATTACTTAGAAATCTTAAAAAGTGAGGTTGGTTTTGAAAAACTAAAAAATGGCCAGGGATTGAAAGGGCTTAAGGTTGGCTGTTATTACGGTTGCCTCTTAACCCGACCACCGAAGGTCTTAAGATTCCCCTTGGGGATAATGGAAGAGCTGTTCTCTTTCTTAGGGGCGGAGGTTATTGAGTCGCCACTCCGAGACTATTGCTGTGGTGGCTACACCGTCCTGGTCTTTGAGGAGGCGACAGTGGCAAACGTTACAAAAATTATTAAGACCTATGCCGGCGCTGATCTCATCATCACCTCTTGCCCCCTCTGCCTTTACAACTTAGACCGCTATCAGAAGGCATCTCGTTTACCAATTCTCTACTTCAGCCAACTCTTAGGTCTAATCTTTGACTTGGGTGAAGAGGAACTGAACTTTGCCACCCACTTTATTGACCCAAGGCCGGTCTTAAAGGAAAGGGGGGTTTATGAGTAATTTCCAGCCCAAAATCATCGGTTTCCTCTGCAACTGGTGCTCTTATGCCGGGGCGGATTTGGCCGGGACCTCAAGGGCGACCTATCCACCAAACATCCGAATTGTCCGGGTGATGTGCTCCGGCTATGTTGACCCCCAATTTGTCTTGAAGGCCTTCCAATTGGGTTTTGATGGGGTCTTCATTGGTGGCTGTCATCCCGGGGATTGCCATTATCAGAGCGGTAATTATAAGACCTTGAGGCGGATGAAGCTTTTAAAGCGGGTATTAAAAGAGTTCGGGATTGAAGAGGCTCGCCTACGCTTAGAATGGGTCTCCGCCTCAGAAGGGAAGAGGTTTAGTGAGGTGGTAAAAGAGTTCGTTGAGGAAGTAAGAAGTCTCGGTCCTTTAAAAGGCTAACAATTTGCCAGAGCGAGATGTCCGGAAAGGTTCTTTTATTGACCAACGATGATGGCATCTCTTCTTTGGGGCTTGCCTTTCTCTATAAAACCATCTCGGATTTGGGTGCGGTCTGGGTTGTGGCGCCCCTCACCGACCAGTCCGCCTCAAGCCACTCCTTTACCCTCCGCAAACCGATAAAGGTCTGCCCAATAAAAGAGAATTGGTTTGGAGTGGAAGGGACACCAACCGACTGCGTCTTGGTCTCTTATCACGGACTTCTGAAAAAGAAGATTGACTTGGTCGTGTCCGGGATAAACAACTCCCCAAACCTCGGGGAGGATGTCTTGTATTCCGGGACGGTCGCGGCCGCGATTGAAGCCTCAATCTTGGGCATCCCCGGTCTTGCCCTTTCCACCTTAGCCAAGGATTTCCGCCAAAACCAAAGAGAAATGAGAGACTTCATCCGCTTCTTGGTGACCGATATCTTAAAGAGAGGTCTGCCGAAGAAGACCTTTCTCAATGTCAACTTCCCAAAAGGAGAGATAAGGGGGATGAAGATAACCACCTTAGGGAAGAGGATTTATCAGGACCTGGCGATTGAGACAAAGAATGAGAAAGGGGAGAGGTGCTTCATAATTGAGGGCTCTATGGGCTACCAGCCCCGCCGGGGTAGTGATTTTGAGGCGGTCTATTCCGGCTATATCTCAATCACCCCGCTCCACTTAGATATGACCCACTATCGGGAGCTGAAGCTCTACAAGAAGCGATTTCAGAAAATCCCTTGATTCCTTTTAATCTTTTGGTAGAATTAAAGAGATGAGAGAGATAATTCCTCTACTCCTTCTTTCTTTGGGGATAGCCTTTGGGCAGAGGGTTCTGTTTGGTGATGACCTGAATGACTTTCCCGCCTCCTGGACACTAGGCGGCACTTCTGGAGAATACTGGACAAAGAAGGCCGGGCGTTGGTATTCCCATTCCTTCTCGGTGAAATGCACCCCTTTTTCTCAATACAACAATAATGTTGCGGTCTGGATGAGCCGGGCGGTCAATTTTACCGGTTACGATATGGGGACGGTCTCTTTTTGGGTCTGGCAGGAGACCGAGGATGGCGACTTTTTAGAGTTTCAATATTCAACCGACAACGGAAATACCTGGATTACCGCTTGGGAAAGGGCCGGGAGTTATCCAAATTGGCGGTTTATCACCATCTCCGAGATACCCAACAATGCCAACCTTATCCGTTTCCTTTTTTTTAGTGATGAGACTAGTCAAGGAGAGGGGGTCTATATTGATGATGTCATCGGTTATGGGATAATGAGGACTTTAACCGTGCTCTTTTATGATGGGATGGATGAATTTCCCAGTAATTGGACCTTATGGGGGAACTATAATTGGGCAAGGGTGAATAATCGCTCTCGGAGTGAGCCTTATAGTGCCAAGTGCGCCCCGATTAATGGTTATGGTTATTACAACCGTCAGAATAATGGAATTGACCGCTTCTTTAACCTCGCAAGTTATGACTACGGCATCCTCCGCTTCTCCTTCTATCGCCACTTAGAAAGCGGTCGGGATTCGATCTATGTCTTCTATCGCTCTCAGGATACCTGGCGTCTCTTGATGGCTCGCACCGGTCGCTATACCCAGTGGATTGGCTACTCTTATCTCTTACCCAAAGAGGCGGATGGGGTCCGCTTCCAGTTCCGGAGTAATGACACAATAACCTTTGACGGTCTCTATTTAGACGATCTCATCTTGTACGGGGTCTCAACCCCAAGAATTGACCTCTGGGCGGTTAGCTTCCTCTCGCCCCCAGGAGAGGTTGACTCCGGATTGACGGTTTCGGTTCAGGGTGAGATTGGTAACAATAGCCCGGCGATTGTTGGCACACCGGTCTATTACCGAATTGGCAATTTTTACAACGCCTTAGCCATCGCCGACCCAATCTATCCTTATTCCACGACCGTGGTCAACTTTCCGGATTGGTCGGTCAACTGTCCAAGGGGGACTTATATCCGAAAGTGCACGACCGCTTACTTCAATGACTTTACTCCAAGGAATGACTGCCAAATTGGTTTAATCACGGTAACTTATCCCCAGGGTTTAGAAGAGGAGAAAGAAAGAACCCAGTTTAGAAAAAACCGAGGGAGGGGATTGACCTCTTTTAGCCCAAAAGGAAAGGCAAGCCTTTTGATATCAAATGTCTCTGGTCAGACAGTCTATCTTAGCCAAGAAGAAGAAGATTTCTTTGAACTTAAAGGACTTTCCCCCGGGGTCTACTTCTTAATCTTTAAGGGAAGAGATTGGCAAGAGAAGAGGAAATTGGTCCTTTTAAAATAATCCTCTCGCCAAATGAATAAAGATGAAATTAGAGAGAGAATCTGGGACTATATGGAGAAGAATAACTTGGTCTCCTTTCCCCGTCCGGTCTACAACCGAATTCCCAATTTCTTGGGCAAAGAGAAGGCGGCGCGATGGCTCTATGGGCTAGAAGAGTTTCAGAAGGCAAGGGCTTGCTTCACCGCTCCGGACTCCTCCCTCTCCGAGGCGCGGCGGATTATCTTAAAAGAAGGGAAGACCTTATTGGTCGCCTTGCCCCACAAGGTCGGTTATCGGGAGATTAAGGGAAAAAATTTGGCGGATAAGGCAACGACCATCCGTGGCTTCGGCAAATACGGGAAGGAGGCGAAGGCGAAGGTCTCCCTATTCATCCAGGGGGCGGTGGCGGTTGACTTAAAAGGGAATAGATTGGGGAAAGGGACAGGTTATGGTGATATGGAATATAAGGAGTTAAAGGAGAGGGGTCTATTAGAAGAAGAGGCAAAAGTTATCGTCTTGGTCCACGACTGCCAGGTCTTAGAAGACCTCTCTTCTTTAGTTGAGCCTCACGACATCAAGGCGGATTTAATCCTCACCCCAACCCGATTGATAAGGGTCAAATAGATATTTTTAATTGACAGGGGGGGTTTCTTCTCTTATAATTCTTTATGAAAAAAACGAAATTATCTATTCTCTTTCTTTTATTTTCCTTCTTGACCTTTGCCGAGCCCGCTAAGGACTGGTGCGGAACGCTTTCCGCCTTAAGACTCTTCTTAGAAGGGAAAGCCTACCAGAGACCGAACCTTGAGCCGGAGGAGATAATTGAGACTGAGCACTTCTTAATCCACTTCACCCGCCAGGGACAAAATCGTTGCGATTCCAATTACGCACTCACCATTGCCAATTATCTGGAATACTCCTGGCATAAGCAGATTGATACCTTAGGTTGGGCGCCACCGCCGCCGGATTTTGGGAACGGTGGGGATGACCGTTATGATGTCTATATCTACAACCTGCCTTCGGGGATTGGCGGTTGGTGTGTTGCCGAGAGTTGGTATGGAGACCCTTACCCGGATGGCGTCACCAGTTGGATTGGGGTTGACAACGGTTTGGGGCTGGGCAACTTCCTAAAGATTGTCTCGGCTCATGAGTTCAACCACGCCTCCCAGATGCGCTACTCCGCCCGGGAGATGCAATTCATCTATGAGAATACCGCGGTCTGGATGGAGGATGTCTGCTATGAAGAGATAAACGATTATATCGGGTATCTCTCCACCACCCCCAACCCGTTAGGCAATCCCGACTATTCTCTCATCTCAACCCAAAATCTCTACCTCTATGCCGGTGGAATTTGGTTTATGTTCTTAGAAGACCGGTATGATATTAACTGCCCCCGGCTCGTCTGGGAGACGATGGGCTGGGTTTTTGGGCAGAATACCCTTTCCGGAATTGATTCGGTCTTAAGGGTCTACTACTCCTCCAATCTGAGGGAGGCATTAAAGACCTACGCCCTCTGGCGCTACTTTGTCAATCTCCGGGCGGATACGACCCAATTCTTCAAAGAAGGTCATCTCTGGCCAGCGCCTTATATCTTAAGGACCCATTCTGAGTATCCGGCCTGGGGAACCGAAGACCCCCGCCCACCTTTTGCCCCTGGTGGTTGTGCCTTTATCCAATTGAGAAATGGCGGTGGCAAGTTAAATGTCTTCTATAATGGTGAGGATGGTTATAAGTGGCGTTTCTGGGTCGTTGGCTATAAGACAGGGAATGTCCAGCTTTACGAGCTACACCTTGATTCCTTAAATGGCTCCGGTCGCGACTCCTTCAACTGGGGAGATAGGGAGCACTTCGCCTTAATTCCCGTCGCCTGCGACTGGGAGTTCCTCTCCGGCGCCTTAATCTTTGACTATGAGCTTGATTGCCGAATTACCAAAGACGTTGGGGTCGTCTCTATCATCGGCGTGCCCGGTTCTGGTGATACCGGGCTTGTCATTTTCCCAAAGGCTTGGGTCAAGAACTACGGTCGGGCTCCCGAGACCTTTCCCGCTCACTGCCGAGTCGGCAACTTCTATTCCGATACCAAGCCAATCACCAATCTAAGTCCAAACGATTCTCTCCTCATTGAGTTCTCTCCCTGCACCCTATTCTCTCGTGGTTATCAGGACTATATCTGCACCTTAGCCTTAGATGGCGATGACCGAATCGCCAATAACTTCAAGGACGGTCGGGTCTTGGTCATCGTCCGAGATTGCGGGGTATTAAACATCTTGGAGCCAGTCGGCGTTGTTCCCCAGGGGAGTGTTGTCCAACCAAAGGCCCGGGTTAAAAACTTTGGCAATCTCACCACTCAATTTGACTGCCATTTTTGGATTGGCGGTTGGAGAACAAGCAAACGGATAACTTTAGCCGCCGGAAGGGAATACGAGCTCACCTTTGACTCAACCTGGTTAGCCCAAGATACCGGGGAGTTTTTGGTAAGGTGCTCAACCGCTTATCTTGAGGATAAAAATCCGTTTAATGATAAGGTTGAGGCAACCTTCTTCGTCCGACCCTCAGGTATCTTTGAGACAAAGAGAAAGGAAAAGTTCTCGGGCGCGGAGAGAGAGATTGAGGTTTATAACTCATCCGGGGTTAAAGTTTGGCAAGGGAGGGGAAGGGAATTCACCCAGAAGGCAAAGGGTCTCTCTTCCGGGGTCTATTTTTTAAATCTCGTCTCCCAAGAGCAAGTCCGGACGCAAAGGAAGGTCTTCATCATTCGGTGATAAGCTAAGGATTTAGAATTGGAAGAACTTATTTCCGACGATTGCCCCTTCAATCTTCCCCTTAAATCTTCTTCCCAAAAATGGGGTGTTTTTTGATTTGGAGAGAATCTCGTCCTCGGTATAGACCCAGTCTCTCTTTGGGTCAAAGATAACCAAGTTCGCCTCCTCGCCAACTTTTATCTCTGGTGGCTTTATCCCTAAAACCTTCGCCGGATTTCTGGTAAGCTTCTCAACCAGTTCAAAGATGGACAGGTATCTCTTTAAGACCAATTCTTCGTAGGATAGGGAGAAGGCTGTCTCAAACCCAATTATCCCAAACGGTGCGGAGACGAAGTCACTTCTCTTTTCTAATAAATTATGGGGGGCGTGGTCGGTGGCGATACAGTCAATCAACCCTTCCGCTAAGGCCTCCTTTATCGCCTCCAGATCCCTTTCGGGGCGAAGTGGTGGGTTAACTTTATAGTTTGGGTCAAAGGTGGCGCAGAAAGAGTCGGTTAGGGTGAAATAGTGAGGACAGGTCTCCGCGGAGAAGGAAATCCCTTCCTTCTTTGCCCAAGATAATATCCGACAGGACTTGGCGGTCGTGATGTGGGCGAGGTGTAGCTTTCCCTTTGTCTTGTCCGCCAGGAGCAGGTCCCGAAAGACCGGAATCGCCTCCGCAACATCCGGTATTCCTTTAAGCCCGAGCCGGAAAGAGACCTCCCCTTCATTCATCACCCCAAATTCGTTTAAATCCTTCTCTTCGCAGTGGTCAATTACCGGGATATTAAAAGCCCTTGTGTATTCTAATAAGAGGCGGAAAATTTGGGGATTTCTAATCGGTTCACCATCATCCGAGACCGCTACCGCCCCACCCTCAACTAAATCCCTTATCTCCGCCAGCTCCTCCCCTTTTCTCCCCTTTGTCGCGCAACCAATCGGCAAGACCTCAGAAAAACCAGCCATTTTCGCCTTCTCCCGGACGAATTTGATTAGAGACTGATTGTCTAGGGGCGGCTCGGTATTCGGCATACAACAGATCTTTGTAAACCCACCCTTTAAGGCGGAAAGGGAGCCGGTCTCAATCGTCTCCTCATCCTCCCTTCCTGGCTCTCGGAGATGGCAGTGGAGGTCAATAAAACCAGGGAGGAGGTATTTCCCGTTTAGGTCAATTTCCTGCTCAACCCTTTCTTCCCTCTCAACAATTTTACCATCCTGGATAAAGAGACTCACCACCTTCTCTCTCTTTCGGGCGAAGTCTAAGACCTTTGCATTCTTTAATAAAAACGAAGAGAAGGTGATGATTTTCATAAAGACATCTCCCCTTTCGCCAACAGGAAGAGGACCGCCATCCGCACCGCCACCCCATTTGCCACCTGATTTAAGATGACGCTCCTCTTATCGTAAGAGACCTCAAAGTCCAACTCCACCCCCCAGTTCACTGGTCCGGGGTGGCAGATTAAGGCATCCTCCCTTATCCTTTTGAGTCGGTCTCTGGTGATTCCGTAAATCTCTCGGTATTCCCGCAGGCTGGGCAATTTTTTCACTCCCTTCTCCCGCTCCAGCTGAATCCTTAAGGCGATGATAATCTCAAACTCAGGCAAAATCTCATCAATTGAGTAATAGACCTCTGCCCCCAAACTCCTCGCCTCTGGGGGAAGGAGGGTTGGCGGACCAGCCAGGCTCACCTCCGCGCCCAATTTCTTGAAGAGAAAGAGATCACTTCTGGCAACCCGGGAGTTTAAGATATCGCCGACGATTAAAATCCTCTTTCCTTCAAGGCTCTTCTTCTTCTCCAAGAGCGTATAGGCATCAAGGAGCGCTTGGGTTGGATGCTCTCGCGAACCGTCACCGGCATTAACGACAAAGGAAGATAGATTCTTAGAGAGGAATTGACCAATCCCTGGATTTTGGTGCCGGATTACTATTCCGTCAACCCGCATCGCGCCGATATTTTTTAGGGTATCTAAGACCGTCTCGCCCTTTAGGACCGCGGAGCCCGCCAGAGAGAAGGATTGGTAATCAGCGGAGAGTCGCTTAGCCGCTAAGGCAAAAGAAAAAGCGGTGCGGGTTGAAGGCTCAAAGAAGAGACCGATGATTGTCTTTCCCCGCAGCGAAGGGACAATTGGAATCGGTCGCTTTAAGACATCCCGAAAGGTCTTGGCTAAGTTTAATACCGTCCAAATCTCTTCCTTGGTCAGCTCCTCAATCCCTAAGAGGTCCTTACTTCTCAAACTTTGCGAATACCCCTTCTTTCCCATCCTCTTCCTTTAAGAAGATACTGACATCCATCTTTCCCTTACTTGGGCTTTTAATCCTAATCCCCCAATAGTCCGGTTGAATTGGCAACTCCCTCCCTTCTCGGTCAACTAAGACACAGAGCCTTATCTTTTTCGGTCGCCCATAATCTAAAATCTCTTGGAGGGCAGCCCGGATTGTCCGGCCGGTGAAGATGACATCATCAACGATGATACAGACCTTATCGTTTAGAGAGAAATTGATTTCACTCCCCCGAACAATTGGTGCCGGGGAGGCTAAGTCTAAGTCATCCCGATAGAAAGTAATATCAATTGCCCCAACCTCTATCTTCTTCTCCTTTTTAATGAGACCCGCCAGCCTTCGCGCCAGGATATCCCCCCGCCTCTTAATCCCAATGAAGACCAAGTCTTCTATTCCCTCCTTCTTTGCAATCTCTTTTGCCAATTTTTTTAACTTCTCTCTAATCCCTTTTGCGGAGAGGATTCTCTTCACTTAATTAAAATCGCTAAGGGAACTAAGACGCAATAACCTAAGACCAAGAGGATTGGGGCTAAGGTGGTGGAGCCTTTGCCGAGAGAGATAAAACCGAGGATGATGACGAGGATCGCGACCAGGAGGAGATAATAATTCTTTTTTGTGAAGGAAATATTGGGGAGGCGTCTTACCTCCCTTATCTTCTTCTCTTCCTTCTTCTTTTTCGCCATACCCAATAGTAATCAATTAAAGAGAAAAGTCAACCCTTTCTCCTAATCCTCTTAAAAAAATTCCCGTTGTCAAGGAAGAGATTTGTTTGGCGATAATGAACCTGAACACTATAGAACTAAGATAGTCTTAAATCTTTTGAGGTTGCGATTTTATCTTCATCGCATCTGCTAAAGTTAAAGAGAGAGATTTTAGAACCTCCTATTAAGGCACTAAGTGGATGCTTTAGTAAGGCAGAGGGAAGGACTTAGGGAAGGCGAAATGGAGAGAGGAATAAAGAGAGGTAGGGTAAGGGATGAGGAAAGGGATAGGCTAAGGCAAATAGGAAACGGCTCAATTGGTGGTTTATTAAGGCATTTGTTAGACGGTTGAGGGGGTAAGGAGGTAAAACTTAGGCCTAAGGCAAATAAGTCTTGTAAAATCAAATATTTAATTGAAAATTTTTGTTAAAAGAACTGGACAGATATGTCCCTTTTAGTTAAGAAGGAATTTAACTTAGGATTAGGTCTTTGGTTAGACTATTTGTTAGATAAGGGCTTAGATTAAAATTTAGACCTTCACCTAAACTTTTTTAGGCTCTTTCTTATCCCTTGGACTTCACTTCTGAAGCCAATTTAGCCCTATATAATATAGGGTAAAAATTGGTCAAATCTTACACTTAATTTTTAAGTTCTTGATTTTAGAAAACTTATTTTGTGGAAGATTTTCTGTCTTCTTTGTGGATTTTGTGTGGATATTGTGGATAAGTTAATTTTCTTCCCCAAAATTAAGTTTTTTGGGGTTTAGGGAGGTTTCTCTCCTTTTTTATAGGTTCTTCTCTTTCTTTATCTTATCTTCCATCCACAATATTCACCTTTCACCAGCAACAACAATAATAAATATATTAATATAAATTAAAAATTGTTTGTTGACTTAAGGAGGGTTTTCTGTAAAATTAGAGAATGTCAACCCAAATTAACGCAACCCGAATGGAACTCCTTCGGGCAAAGAAAAGATTAACTTTAGCCCAAAGGGGACATAAGTTGTTAAAAGATAAACAAGAGGAACTTTGGCGTCATATCCTCCTTTTGCTCAAACGGGTTAGAGAGAAGAGAAGAGAAGTTGAAAAAGAGCTCTTAGAAGTCCAAAGGCGTTTTTATATCGCCAGTCTCTATGAAGACCCTCGATTCTTTGAGAATGTGATTTTACTTCCTTCTTTCTCCTTGGATTTAAAGGTTGAGACGAAGCGGGTCTTAAATTTAACCCTTCCGGAACTGAAAGCCGAAGTGAAGGAGTTAGAGAGAAACTATGGTCTTTTCCAGACCTCGGGTGAATTGGAAGAAGGGATTGAGAGGATGAAGAGACTCTTTCCCAAACTCGTCTCCTTAGCCAGTGAGGAGAAGGCGCTCCAACTCCTTTTCTTAGAGATGGAGAAGACAAAAAGGCGGGTTAACGCCTTAGAATATCTCTTAATCCCTTCTTTATTAACTAGGGTGAAGGTGATAAGGTTTCGCTTAGCCGAAGGCGAGAGGCAAGAGAGGTTGAGGCTAATCCGAATTAAGAGATAGATGAAAAGAAACCTAATAATTTTATTCCTCCTCCTCTTTTTAATCATCGTATTCTCACTCGTCCCATTCCGTTCCCGAAAAGAGGTGAAGAGATATCAGATTGATAAAATTGGTCATCTCTTCTTCTATACCCTTTGGACCTATTTCTCCTATCCCCTTCTTGGTTTCTTCTCCTTCTTTTACGGCATTATGATTGGACTAACGATGGAATATCTCCAAAGATATATTCCCAATCGGGAGGTATCCCTTGGCGACCTCTTCTTTAATCTTTTTGGTCTCTTTCTCGGTATTTTATTCAATTGGCTGAAGGGGTTATGAGATATAACCGACCAAAAGGAACGAAAGACTTCTTGCCCGAGGAGGCGGAGAGGGCCGAGTTTATTGAAAAGAGCTTCAGCAAGACTTGCCAAACCTTTGGTCTGAGAGAGATTCGGACACCAATCTTTGAGCACGCCGAGTTATTCTTACGCACTACCGGGGAGGGAACCGATATCGTCCAGAAAGAGATGTATCTCTTTAAAGACAAAGGTGGGCGGGAGTTAGCCCTCCGACCTGAAGGGACACCAGGGGTAATTCGGGCGGTAATTGAGGAGGGGTATAGGACGCCGGTCCGCCTATTTTATATCGGACCGATGTTTCGCTATGAGAAGCCCCAGAGAGGTCGCCTCCGTCAGCACCATCAGTTGGGGATAGAGATCTTAGGGGAGGGCGGTCCTTTTGTTGACGCTGAGGTTATCCAGTTGGCGTCTCAGTTCTTGTCCCAAATTAAAATTTCCGATTATCTCCTGAAGGTAAATAGCCTTGGTTGTTTAAATTGCAACCCATCTTATAAAGGGCGGTTAAAAACCTTCCTCCAAGAGAGGCAAAAAGACCTCTGCTTGGATTGTCGGGAACGGGTCTTGCGGAATCCAGTTCGGGTCTTTGATTGTAAACAGGTAAAATGCCAAACAATCTTGGCTGGGGCGCCCAAGGTGAGAGAGAACCTCTGTTTTGAATGTGAGGAGCACTTCACTAAATTTCTCAAATACCTCTCCCTTTTGGGAATTGAAAATTATGAGATTTGCCCGGAGTTGGTCCGGGGGATTGACTATTACACCCGGACGGTCTTTGAGTTTGTCTCCCAAAAATTGGGGGCCCAGAATAGCTTTGGTGGGGGTGGTCGTTATGACAACCTCTTCTCCCAATTGGGGGGGAGAGAGACGAAGGCAATTGGCTTCGCCTTGGGTTTAGAGAGGCTATTGCTTCTCTTGCCGGAAAGGGAGAAAGAGAAAAACCTGGTCTTTGTCGCCTTCCTCTCCGAACACGATTACCAAAACGGGAAAGAGATTCTTTCTCCCTTACGAAAGAAGGGGTTTTCGGTGATTGTTGGTGAGATCGGGGAGAAATTGAAAGCCCAGTTGAAGAGGGCAAATGCCTATGACGTCCAATTCACCGTAATCGTTGGCGAAGAGGAGTTGAAGGAAGATTCGGTAATTGTCAAAGATATGACCTCGGGTGCGCAGGAGAAGGTGAAGAAAGAGGAACTCTTTAATTACTTAGAGAAGAGGTGCCGTGCCGCTCACACTTAGGGGCGATAGGGATGGACAGGATGACATTGTCCCGAATCAACTCTTGGAAGTCAACAAAATCGCCGGCGTAGGAGACGGTATCAATCTCGGAATCGGTCGCTTCGCTTTCGTGCTCGGTAGCGGAGGCAAATTTCTCACCCCCCCTTAAGTAACAACTAGTAAACTCCTCAAAGAAATCTTTCTCAAAACTTTCGCCACAATAGGCACAGGTGAGGCGACCGGAGAAAGAGACCGAGCCAAAGATTAGCAGTCGGTTCCCCTCTCTTTTGATTAGCATCTTCACCTTTATCTCCCGGGTGAAGAGGATATCTTCAATCGCCAACTCCGCGCCGGGGAATTCCCATTCCAAGAAATTCTCGCCCGCCTTTAAGTCGCTAACCACCACCAAGAAACGGCTCTTTTTCCGACGCATCTGCCTATATTTTTTGGAAGTCCCTTAATAAGTTATCAATGATGTCATCCGGTCTCACGCCATCCGCCTCCGCATTGAAATTGGTCACCAGACGATGCCGCAGAACCGGATGGGCGACCGCGCGCACATCATCAATTGCTGGGGTAAAGCGACCATCTAAACAAGCCCTCGTCTTTGCTCCCAAGATGAGATATTGGGAAGCCCGGGGTCCACAACCCCAGCTGACATAATCTTTAATATATTTCAATGAGTTATCGGACGAAGGCCGGGTGGCACTGACCAGGCGGACGGCAAACTCAATTACCTCTTCGGCGACCGGCACCCGACGGAGGAGTTTCTGTAATTCTAAGACCTCACTCCCATTTAAGACCTTCTCTAATTTCGGGAGATAGGCGGAAGTCGTCTCGCGCACAATCTCCTTCTCTTCTTCAAAGGATGGGTAGCCAATGTAAATTGAGAACATAAATCGGTCCAACTGGGCCTCGGGCAAGGGATAGGTTCCTTCCATCTCAATTGGATTCTGAGTCGCCAAGACAAAGAAGGGTAAAGGGAGGGGATAGGTCTCCGTGCCGACACTCACCTTATATTCCTGCATCGCCTGGAGGAGTGCCGCTTGGGTCTTGGGTGGGGTGCGGTTTATCTCATCCGCTAAGATGAGGTTGGCGAAGATTGGTCCTTTAATAAAGCGGAAGGTCCGCCGACCCGTAGGCCGGTCTTCCTCAATAATTTCGGTTCCGGTGATATCCGCCGGCATTAAATCCGGAGTGAACTGGATTCGCTTAAAGGTCAAATCCAAGACATTCGCGATGGTGTTGATCAAAAGGGTCTTGGCAAAACCTGGCACCCCAATCAGGAGGGAGTGCCCATTACTCAAAAGGGAGATTAAAATTTTTTCAATCACATCCTTCTGCCCGACAATCACCTTTCCCACTTCTTCTTCAATCTTCTTTCGGGCGGAGTTTAACCTTTGGATATTCTCAATATCCTTCGTCTGGGGAGTTGTCATAGGGATGAGTTTAACCGAAATAGATACCTATGTCAACAAAGGTTGTGTTTGGCTATAACTTATCTACGGGTGGCGATTCCCTTATTCACTTCGGCGATTAACCTCTCTGCCTGGGCTATTTCACAACTACCAGCTTCTTTCCCCCTCCTTTTTCAATCCTAATGAAATATATTCCGGGTTTGAGGGAAGGGAGGTTATATCCCCGATAGACAATCTTCCCCAAGGCATCATAGACCACCATTCTCTTCTCTTTGGGAAATTTATCCACCTTAAACCCTTTGCCCTGGGTAGAAGACGAAAAGAGAGGGTTCTTTTCTTGAAGGAGGCCACTTCCATCATAGCGCCAGATTTCTGAGGTATTATTCCCCTTTAAGAGGAAAATTTTTCCAGAAAAGGCGACCAATGAGCCGCCCCCACCAGTCCCTTTGTTTGAAGGCTCTTTGGGAACTAATTCTAAGGGAACCCAAGAGGATTCTTCCATTTCGTATTTCCAAAACTCTTGGGTATTTCCGCCCTTCACACAATAGAGATTCCCGAAAAGATGAGTTAGAGAGGCGCCATCCTTAACCTTCTTTTTCCGATTCACTTGTGGATGGATGAGGGGTAGACTCTCTTTTGCCTGCCAGCGGTCGGTGTTTATATCATAGGCATACAAGAAGTTTTTCTTACCCAATAAGAGATAGATTTGATTACCATCGGTTGTGGCGCAACTGCCGTCAACAACCGGCATCGGTGCGGAAGAGAGGATTTCCCAGCGGCGACCGGCGAGGCTATAGCGATAGAACTCGCAGGTCTTTGTTCCCTTCAAGAGATAAATATAACCGGGGAAAAAGATTAATCCGGTTCCACCCTTTAGCCCTTTCTCCCCGGGGATATCAATTAGGGACCAAGATTGGTCAGAGAGGGAATAAGACCAGAGCTCCTTTGTATTACTTCCCTTAGCAATGTAGAGATTACCCGCGCCATAGACAATCTCGGCTCCCTTCTTCACCTTCTTATTACTCAGACCCAGGGGTAGAGAGTCTAAGTATCTTATCTCCCCACTTGTCGGCTGGAAGATATATAGGCTTCTTGTGTTATTTCCCTTTAAGATATAGATAGCATCCGGTCCGGCAGTCATCGCCCCACCACTCTTCACCCGCTTAAAATCCGGCTCCGGAGGCACATCCGCTACCTTAACCCAAGGGAGGGGTCCACCGCCCGGACTGGTATCATAATAGACCTTAAGCATCCCCGAGAAAGAGTTATTCTCCGGATGCTGGTCAGGGGGAAGGATAGCGGAGATGTTGTTTATATATACGCCCGTGTCGGAGAGGGACAAAGGTGGGAAGAAGAGATCAATTGAATCTAAGGCTGGGACCGAGTCAACGGTTATTATTTCGGAATAAATTTGGGTTCCTCCTCTCCTCAGTTCAAAACGAGCGGAGAATTGGGCGGCCGGAAAACCTAAGTTGTGGAAGCGAACCCTCGGGCAGAAGATGGTATCCGCCTTAATGCTATCCCTCGGGAAGAGCCTCCGGCCAAAAGAGATATCTAGGACCCGAACTAAAATACTCTCCCTTTGGCAGTCATTGCTCAAATCCTGGTCGTTTCCCAATTCGGTTGAGCACCTTATTAAATGATAACCACGAGTCAATAAGGGGCAGGGGTTAAAACCGACCTCTCTCTCTTCTTCGGGTTGGAGATTGTCAATTTGAGTGACATCGGTCCAAAGCTCTCCGATTGAGAATCTAACCGGGAAACTAATCGGATGAGTTCCATAGTTTTTAACGATTGAGCGAGGGATGACAGTCTCTCCGGAGTCGCAAATCCCTGAGGGAGAAAGGATTTGGACGGTTCCGACATCCCCGATGCCAACCCGGACCCTCTTCTCGCTCTCGTTATTCTCCGGTCTTAGGTCATTACTCAAAAGAGTTGCGCATTTAGCTTGTAATGTCCCCCTCTCCTGGACAAACCAATTTGGGAAAGAGAGGTCTCGGTTTTCAGCCGGTGCCAGATTGTTCACATAAACCGACTCTTTATAGAGAGAGCCAATGGTCATCCTTGCCCAAAAACTGGCATTCTCGGTGCCGAAGTTTCTTATTCGGACAATTGGGGTGATACTGTCGCCATAATTCACCTCATCTGGTGGGGAGAGGATTTCTATAACCCCAACATCCCTAACCCTTACCCGAATTGTGCATTGCTTCGCATCATTAGAAGAAAACTGGTCGTAATTAAATCTCGTTGAGCAGGTCAAGATATAACTTCCCCTCGGCCAGTTGGCGGTGAAAGGAGGGAAGGAGATGCGCAATTTCGTATTTGGAGGATGGATAAGCTCTGCGCTATACTCATCATAAAGACCTGGGATGTGAGCCCGGATGTGATACCGAGCGGTATCTAAGCCATAATTATAGACCGTGCAGGCTATACCTTGGGTAGCGCCGGAGTCAATCGTCCTGGGCGGGGAGGGGATTTTTAAGACCAAAACATCCATTGACAACTTCTTCCCCCTTTTGAAATAGACGGTATCTTTTTCGGTCCAAACCAACCGAAGAAGGGTATCAGAGAAGATGTGGAGAGAAGGGTTAAGAGAAGGGGAGGAGGTATTGGTCAACCGGACCGGGTCTGACCAACTCACCCCATTATTGGCGGTGTGGCGATAGACCAACTCGTGATTGCCATAGGAAAGAGAATCTTGATAGACGATATGGGCTAAATAGGCGCCAATATTTAAAGTTGCCCCTCTCCCAGAAGAGGTCAGAGAATATTGGGAACCCCAGGTCTGCCCACTATTGAGTGAGCCTCTAAAGTAGATTGGTCCTAAACCATCCCTCATTGAGGCACAAACGCCAACATAGTTATGCCGACAGTCAACTGAGGGAAAGCCTTCACCGGGCACCCACAAAAGAGAAACCTCGCCTTCCCAATTTGTCCCCCCATCGGTTGAGCGGCGATAATAGAGAATATAGGGAGAGCGAAAATAGACGAGGTGGAGGGTATCGCGCCAGACCGAGAGAGAGGGAAACTTCCCGGAGGCGATATTATTGACTCTTGTCCAGGAACTGCCGTTATTGGTTGAGCGGTAGAGATAAAGGGAATCGGAAAGGTAGGCAATTGTGTGGAGAACGAGATAGACATTATTTCCCCAACAACCGATTGCGGTTCCAAGGCAGATTTCAGAAGGTGGGGTAATGCTCGTTGGCGATCGCCAGGAAGCGCCATTATCGGTTGAGCGTTGGATTATGGCATTCGTCCCATCCGGATAAGAGATATAGACATTTCTCGCCCAAGCGGTAATTGAGGGATAGGAAGATAAAGTCCCAGTAAAAGAGCGCTCACTCCCCCAGTTTGTCCCTTGATTGGTTGAGCGGCGATAATAAACATTATTGGAGCCAAAATAGACGCAGTGTAGAGTATCCGGGCCCCTTGTTGCCAAATCTCGGCACATCGGATAGGTCGTGAGACGGGCCCCTTCCTCGGCAACCCGGATATTTTCCGTTTCCCATAAGGTTGTTCCCAAGGCACTATAAGGCAGATGCCAGAATAAGAGAAGAAAGAGTAAAAAAGAAGCCTTATTCACCATAAATCCCCCTAACTATTACTCTTAGAAAAATACCGGGCGTTAGCCCTTGTCTAAGATTTATTATAATTGAACCGGCGTCCTTTGTCAAGACTTCACCGTTTAATCACCTTATAGAAGACCCTTTCTTTTGGCTTTTTCACCAGGAGGAAATAGGCGCCTGGGGGTAGGTCTTTCAGATTGAACCTAAATCCATTTTTCGTCTTCTCCATAAGGAGGGGAATTTTTTTGCCGCAGGCGGAAAAGAGAGAAAGGGTTATCCGCTTAAGGTCCGAGGCGAGGATATTGATGATTCCGGAAGTTGGATTTGGGAAGAGAAGAAGTTTCTCATCAAGCCTTTTCACCTCTCTAAGATTTGCCCCTTCTTGAGTCAAACCCTTGCCTAAGTATCCGGTCGTCTCAATCGGCAGAAACATCCAGAACTCTAAGGTCTTATTCCCTTTGAAGGCAAATGCCCTAAAGTCAGCAAAGGTCAAAGCGCTACCCCTCTTTATCCTCTTTACTTCGCTGGGTAGGGGGTCTCTCTCCCGCCAGCGGTTGGTATTTGGGTCATAAGACCAGAACTCATCGGTATTTCCACCCTTAAAGGCATACACGATACCAGTTTGCCTGTCAGAACAGAGGCTTGCCCCATCCTTCACCTTCTTCTTCTTGGCATAGGCCCCACCCCGTCTTTGGGGCAGAGAACATCGCTCAACCCAAGTGTCTTCCATTGGATAGTAGCAATAAAACTCATTATATTTACCACCGCCTTTCAGGGCATAAATCAACTCACCATCGGTTGTTAGACAAGAGCCCTTTCCCCATTTCTTAATGTATGGACCAGCCGGGGCATCAGCCCTTTCCAGCCAGGTATCTTCTGGGACATAGTAAGCTGAGAAGAGATAAGTTTTTGTCCCCTTTAAGAAGAACACGAACTCGGAATCACCCTTCACAAAATAACAAAGACCGGCACCATCCTTTACCCCGCTCTTCGGAATTGGTGGGACACTTCTTAGCGCCTTCCAGGAGTCGCCATCCGGGAAATAAGACCAGAACTCATCGGTCTTATTCCCCTTTAAGGCAAAGACTCTATCCCTAAGATTAGAAGTTAAAGAGGCGCCGCCCTTCACATTCTTCCTCTTCTCGCCCTGCCAGGGGATAGAGCAGAGGGGTTGCCACTGGTTTAAGTAGATATTATACCGATAGAACTCATTCGTATTATTTCCTTTTAGGGCATAGACGAAGGTATCAGGGAGATAGGTGAGGGAGCCGCCACTACTCACCCCTTTCTTCTTTGGACCAAGGGGTAGATTCTCCCTTTGCAACCAGCCACCGATTAAGACCGTAAAATACTTCGTCAAGGTATCATTCTCTGGATTTTCGTCTTCCGGGAAGTGGAGAGAGCAATTGGCGAAGAAGCGACCGATGCGGTCCGGCATCCAAGGCGAAAAGGCAATCTCCCGAACCGAATCCGCCGGGAGATTGATGACCAGAAGAGAGTCTGAATAGAACTTATTTCCTTCAAGGTTAAAGATTTTGAAATGGGAAGAGAAGGTCGCGGTCTGGGTTCCCAGGTTATAGACCAAAGCCCTTGGGATTATCGTATCAAAATTATTGGTCACCGCTGGCGACATTATCCGGTCAATCCCAACATCATAGGGAAAGGCAAAGATACGAAGCGAATCCTCTTTCAGGTTATTATCTGGTCTCTCATCATCCGCCAAATAGGTATAGGCGACAACCTTATATTCCCCGGCCCGAAGGGTCGTATCCCCAAAGTCAACCTCCCGAGAGGAGTCCGGGTGGAGTTGGAGAGAAGTTGAGCGTTTTAAAATTGTATCCTCATTAGAAATAATTCGGAAATAGGCATAGAAGGCTTCCTGAGAGAGACCGTAGTTCTTATAAATTGCCATAAGGCGAAAACGCCCGGGATAACGATTTCCCCTTGGGGACAAAATCGCCTCGGTTCCGACATCATGGGTATAACTTATCACCCAGGTTGAATCCCTTAAAGTATCGTTGTAATAAAACGTGTCACCCGGGAGAGAGGTCCAAGATAAGAGGTGATAGAGACCAAGGGAGTCAAAGGTAAAGGGTGAGAAGTCGGCAAGTGACGCCCCACCTCGCTCAAGATTTATCCAAGAACTCTCCGAATAAACAACCCTTCCCTTATAGGAGATATTCAGATAGACCCAGAGGCTCTCTTGGGTATTTCCGTAATTCACGACCTGGACCTGGGGAAAGACCGTTGAATCAATCCGCACCGTATCCCCAGGGGCTAAAACCTTAAATGGACCGACATCCCGACAGATTCGCTTCGTTCCCCTAACGACCACGCTGTCAATGAACCAGCCATCAAAATTCGGATTGGCATTATCCGCCACCAAAAGGTAAAACCGGATTTGGACATCAGGTAGATTAAGATAATTATTCAAATCCACCACCGTTCGTTCCCAATTACTCTGCCCTTGATAGGTTCCGAGCGAAGTCCAGTTTTGCCCGAGGTCAGTTGAGACCTCAACATATCCCCAACCCCGACCGGATTGCATATTTCTCTGCTGATAGAAGACTAATTGAGCGGATAAGAGGTCAGCGAAATTCATACCATAAGTCATTTTCGCCCAAGACCAAGATTCTTTTGTCCAGTTCCGAAACGGCGAGTCGGCTAAAGAACCCTTCCCTTGATAACGGGTTACCGTATCTATCCCCCACCAGGGATAAGCATTCGGTGTGCCATAGGTCTGCCAGCGACTTCCCAGGGTATCACGGTCAAAGAGGTCAATAAATAATATCGTATCCTTCCCTTGGGCGGAAAGGATAGTAAGCGAAAGAAAGAAGGGGATAATGACCTTTTCCATTTCATCCTCCCAAAAATAAACTCCCTCTTTCTCTTTCCAACGCCCAAAATCCTTGGAGCAGATCCTAAAACCAAAACCCAATTCATATATTTTATTATAGAGAATTCTTTAAAAATGTCAAGTGGAAGCCTGACTTCGGCGGAGAGACCCGCCTCCTTGACACCGAGGGATAAATTGGTTATATTAAAAGTTATGAATGGGCGATTAGCTCAGCCTTGGTTAGAGCGCTTGCTTGACATGCAAGAGGTCACCCGTTCAAGTCGGGTATCGCCCATTAAAATGCCTCTCCGCTCGCCTTATGTCTGATATTCTCTCCCAGTTATGGCACCTCCAACAATTGGATAATGACCTCGCCCTCCTCAATAAAAAGGAGGCCGAGATTCCCAAAAAGATTGAAGGTCTCCAACTCGCCTGTGCGGAGAAGAGAGAAAAATTGGAGGCTTTGAGGAAGGAAGTCTTAACTCGGAAAAAGGAGTATAAAGGACAGGAGATTGACTTAAAGGAGTGTGAAGGGAAGATTGCTCAGTATTCGGTCCAACTCTATTCCGTAAAGAATAATGAGCAGTATAAGGCATTTCTGAAAGAGATTGAGATACAGAAAAAATTGAAAGAAGAGTTGGAAGAGAAGATGCTTGTCACCTTAGAGATGATTGAAAATAAAGAGAAGGAGATTGCCAATTTTGTCCGAGAGGTAGAGGAGATGGAGGAGTTGACCCAAAGGAAAATCCACTCCCTTGAAAAAGAGGCGGCGGAGATTCGGAAATTAAGGTTGGCTAAAGAGAAAGAGAGGGGAGAGGTTTTTGGGTCAATTGAACCAGAGAGTCGGGCGATCTATGAGCGAATCAGGCTGAAGAAGGATGGGGTGGCGGTAGCGGAGATTCTAAATGAGCGGTGTTCTTCTTGTTTCAATCCTATCCCAGCCCAGACAATCATTTTGGTTGGGCGGCGAGAGCGGTTCTATTATTGTGACTACTGCGGGCGCATTCTCTATATTAAGGGAAAGTGATTAAGGGAAAGGCCTTCCTGATGCGCCTCGCTACTCTCTTCGGCACATTCCTCCCCCTTTGGGCAACTCATCTTTTAAGTTTTCTTTTCTCTCTCCTCGCCTTTCTTCTCTTAAAAAAGAGACGGCACCAATTGGCAAACAACTTATCAATCATCACGGGAAGTTCTCCCTCATCCGGACTGGTCTTTCAGACCTTCCAAAACTTCGGGCGTTCTATCGCTCACCTCCTCCAGAGCCCGACCTTGGTAGAGAAGATTCTTCCCCACTGCGAGTTTCAATGCGAATCTTTGAAGTCCGCCCAGGCACAGGGAGGGGCAATTTTAGTGACCGCCCATTTTGGCAATTGGGAGTTGGGGGGAATCCTTTTAAGAAGGGTTGGTTTTCCCCTATCGGTAATCGTTGAGCCCCTTCAAAAGAGCCTTTATGACACTTATAACTCTTATCGCCGGCGCTTTGGGGTTGAGGCAATCCCTTCTAACCAGCCGAAGGAGATGATTAAGGCACTTAAAAGGAAGAGGATTTTGGTATTTTTGGCCGATCGCACCCTTTCCGGACAAGGGGTAGAAATTCCCTTCTTTGGGAAAAAGAGGGTCTTCCCCAAGGGACCGGCCTACTTCTCTCTTAAATACAAATTGCCAATTATTCCTGGTTATGTCTTAATTAATCTCTTGCGCCCAAATAAAAGAATCTATCTCCTTAAGACCGAGGAGAAGATTAATTTTAGCCCATCGGGGGATTTTGAGAAGGATGTCATCACCTTGACGGAGATAATTGCGAAAAGGATTGAGGGTTGGGTCCGAAATTATCCAACCCAGTGGTTCGTCTTTGATCCGGAATGGCAGGGATAGTTAAAATTAAGATTAAACGACTCCGGGATGTCCCTCTGCCGGAGTATCGGACCGAGGGCGCAGTTGGTCTTGATTTGGTTGCGGGTTGCGATCTCCTCTTACCCAAAAAATCCTATGGTCTCATCCCAACCGGAATTGCCATTGAGCTACCGCCCGGGATTGAGGGGCAGGTGAGACCTCGTTCCGGCTTAGCGGCGAAATACGGCATTGGGGTCTTAAATAGTCCGGGCACGATTGACTCTGATTACCGGGGCGAGATTAAGGTCGTTCTCTTTAACCTCGGGGACGAAGACTTTTTGGTGAAGAAGGGGGACCGGATCGCTCAACTCGTCTTTTCTTTGGTCTTAAAGATCAAATGGAAAGAGGTGAACTCCCTCTCACCGACCGAGAGGGGTGAAGGAGGTTTCGGACATACCGGGGAGAGGTAATTGAAAGTCCTTTTGGTCTCCTCCGCTTTTTATCCTTATCCTTCGGGGATCTCTGAGCATGTTTATTATTTAGCCAAGGAGTTGAAGAATCGGGGGCACAGAGTAAAAATCCTCACCACTAATTATCCGAAGCGCTGGAAAGATGAAGAAGTCTTTGACCTTTCGGTCATAAGGGTTGGGAGGGTCATCCTTTTGCCGCTCAATCGTTCTTTTGCCACCCTTCCCTTTGGTTTTGAGATTCCCTTTTTTGTGAAGAGGTTTTTGGAGAAGGAGGAATTTGATATCATTCATCTCCATGGTCTCTATCCACCGGAGATTGGGTTTTGGGTTCTCGTTTTTGCGAAAACGACCATTTGTTGCACATTCCATACCCGTGGGTTTAAAAGGTTACCCTTTTCCCAATTTGCCTCCCTTTCCTTCCGTCCGTATACTAAAAAGTTAGTTGGTCGAATTGCCGTCTCTCAGGCCGCGAAGGAGTGGATTGAACCATTCCTACCCGGGGAGTATCGGATAATTCCCAATGGTGTTGATACCGACCGATTTTCTCCCAACCTCATCTCCAGAGAAAGGGAAGATGGGGAAAAGATAATCCTCTTTGTTGGTCGATTGGATAAGAGGAAAGGGGCTCATTTGGCAATTGAGTCTTTCCCTTTGATTAAAAAGAGATTTCCGAAAACAAGACTCTTAATTGTTGGGCAAGGTCCGGAAGAGAGGAGCCTTTTGCCCCTAGTTAAGAAAATTGACCCAAAGCGGATAAACTTCTTAGGCTATGTCTCTCGGAAAGAGTTGCCAAGTTTTTACGCCTCTTGTGATGTCTATATCTCCCCCGCCCTCGGCGGGGAATCTCAGGGGATTGTCCTTTTGGAGGCGATGGCTTGTGGAAAACCAGTTGTTGCTTCTAATATTGAAGGCTATCGGGAGGTAGTCACCGATGGTGAGAATGGGCTCCTCTTCAATCCGAAGCGTGTGGATGAATTGGCGGAGAAGGTCTCTTTAATCTTAAAAGACGGAGAGTTCGCCAAAATCTTAGGAGAGAGAGCCCGAAAAAGGGCGGAGGAGTATTCTTGGAAAAGGATTGCTAAAAGGATTGAAGAATACTATTTAGAACTTTTGGAAAAGGCTAAAGGCAGATCTTTACTGCCAAAAACGTCGTGAGGAAAATTTTTCTCTTACCCGGAGTTAGACCATAATTTCTTATCCCGGTCCAACCAATTTCCAATTTCCCGACCCAACGCGGTGAGAAGAGATCCCCCCCAAAGAGGAGAGAGAGATTATTTTGCGGCTTCTCCCCTTCCTTCACCCAGAGGAAGGAGTTTCGGGGAGGGACTTCCGCATTAAAGGCAAGGCGAGTCCTTCCGTGTCGGAGAAGGCTTAAACCGAAATAGAAATCAAATGATGGGTTAAAGTGGAATAAGAATTGGTAATTGACCTCGTCAAAGTCCGGCCCATAAGGATGACCAATTGGATAGCCCAGATAGAGATAATAGTTTTTTCTCAGGTAATGGAAATAGGTGGAAGAATTCACTCGGGTATATTGGAGAATTTGATAACTATTGGGAATGAGAAGATCCGCCGCTTTTATCCCAAAAATGAAACCTAAGGGGCCTGACTCTTTCAAATCCCGAATGATTCCGGGATAATGGATATCGTCAATGAAACCGATGTCGTCAAGGAGGAGTTCGCCATAGAGACACTTATTTTTGAAGTAATAGGCAAAGTCAAAGTCCCAGTATAAATCGTCGTTAAAGGAGGGAATGCCTAACCTTTCATTGCCGTAATGATAGTTGTATTCACTTAAACGATAGAGACTTATTGGGTTGAGATAAGAGATTCCCTGAGATAGCTCGCTCCGGCAGAAGAGGACCGCTTCGCTAAATCCCAAGATTAACCTTCCGTTAAATAGCGCCCAATCTAAGCGGTGGGCGGAGAGGAAACGGCTGGTATCTAAGGTGTAAGGGTCTAACGGGGTGAAGAGAAAACTCCCCTTTAAGTTCTTATATTCACCAGAGGCGAAAAATAGGTTAAAGGGCGGAGAGTTTCCCGAAATGAGGAGGGATGGGAGTGGGTACGGTCCCCAGCGAATTGGGTTCCGACCGATAAGAAACTCTAAACCGGAAAATTTGAGACTTAAATAACCCCGCCGATATTCAATACCATAGAGGGTATCCCAAGCCAAAGGCGGAAATTGCGGAGACTTCCCAAACTTTCCAATTAACTCTAAGGCAAGCCCAACTTTTGAGAAGTCTTTTGTCCCTCCCAGATGCTGAAAGCAACCGAAGAGGGTATCAGAAGAGAAAGAGACCTTTCCGTAATAATTCTTCTTTTGGGAGAGGAGCCTCTCAACTAATATCTTTGTCCTCTCGGGCAAGGTGTCAGTTCTTAGGTTTTCCAAGAGTCTTCTCTCATAAGGCATCACATGGGTAAACTTGGGAGTGGCGAGACCCCGCACCCGCAGTTCGTCAAAGACCCGATTCGTCCAGTCTTCAATCGGGAAATAGGTAGAAAAGAGAAAAAAGAGGGCAAGAGACATCAGTAAATTATAGCAAGAAAAAAAGGAAAGTCAAATTAAAGAAGGTTTCCCGATTGAGGAATTAAGATGTGATTGACAAATGATTGATTTAGGTTATAATTCAAGGTGCGTGTGGTAGAAAGATACCAATTGCCGGAGGAAGATGGTTCGGTTTCTTACTATGATAAAATCTATTTCCGGAAGTTGGAAAGGACGTACCCGTTCTTTAGCCTTTTCCGGGACCGAATGATTTTTTGCTTTATCAAAAGATTCATTCCGCCCGGGGGAAAAATCTTGGAGGTTGGCTGTGGGACAGGGAACTTCTTGAAAATCTTAGCCAGGGGATACAAAGCCTTTGGGCTGGATGTCTCCCCTTTTGCGGTGAGGATAGCGAAGAGAAAGTCCAAAGAAATAAAGGTTTTCGTTGGAAATATTTCCACCCCATTATCAGAACTCCCTTTTTCGGGATTGGTGTTTGATGGGATAGTAGGAATTAATCTCTTGGAGCATCTGGGAGAACCAGAAAGGGCATTAGGAAATATCTGTCGCTTATTGAGAGAAAAAGGTTATCTCTTTCTCCACCTACCAACCCAGAACAATATCTTTTCTAAGTTTTTCCTCCGATGCTTTTTTCGTGACCCAACCCATGTATTTATTCCTCGAGTTGATGAGCTAAAGGGCCTTTTGGGCAAGTTTGGGTTCAGTCTGGTATTTGACGCCCCGGCGACCCTTCTCTTATTCTTTTTGAAAAGCGAAGTTCTTATCCGTTCCCTGCCGATTTATTTTGCCATCTTTCAAAGGGGATTAGATAGACAAAGGTGTTAGGGATAAAAATAGGGTTGGGGTTCTAATCTCGTCTCAGGAAGGTCACTTTTCAATTTTATCTCCCTTTCACCACTCACCACCTTTCTCAGTAAATTACCACCCCCACCAAGCGACCACTAACGAGAGGAACAGCAAAGAGACCTTCTTTAATCTCCGAATGCCTTCGGAGATTATTTTGCTTGGTTTTAACTATTTCCGTGAAGTTGGACCAAATGGGAATCCAGAGACAGTTGTCTTTTGGGGGTTGATTGATGAAGGAAGCGGTCGAAAAGGTTGGTCAGCCTGGGTGGTAGCCGGATAAATTCCAGTTCATCGTAGAGAAGAAGAGCAGAAGAATTTGCCCTTAGAAGAGATGATGAATCCTTAGTTTTTCACTCTCACTCCGAAAAGGACCAGCCTCCCGGGATGGGGGTAATCGCGGTCCGAAAAGGTATTCCCGAACTGCTCCAAGTAGGGGGTATCAAAGAGATTTTCAACCTTTAAGGTGAAAAAGAGATTCTCAAAGAGTTCTTGCTCTAAACGGAAGGAGAGGATGAAATAAGAGGGGAGTTTCTTCTCTCTCACATAGACCTTTGGGAAAGAGTCGTAGGAAGGGTAGTAGTTAACCCGGTCGGAAATGAAGTTGCCTTCTAAGTGGATGTTGGTCTTAAATGGCGAGCGGTAAATTATGGCGGGTAAGAATTTAAACTTAGGCAAGAAGGGGGCTCGTCGGGAAACGAATTGGAATGAGTCTAAATATACCATCTCTTTTTTGATTTGGCTCCCTCTCTTTAAATCGCCACCAAAAGAGAGGGCAAGTCCCGAGAGAGGCTCAAAATTTGCCTGCCACTCAAAACCGAAGACCTCTTGCTGGTCAACATTGGTCGGACGCCAGAGACCAGCGGTATCCGGAAGCCAGGCGATGAGGTCTTTTGACTTTCGGAAGAAGAAAGTGAATGAGGCAAATGAGGTATCAAAACCCAATTGACCAGTAAAGCCTCTTTCTGGTCTCAATTCTAAGTTTCCCGCCCTTGGCCAATAGAGGTCGTTAAAGGTTGGGGCTCGGTAGCCTTGCGCCAGAGAGAAGCGGAGTTTACCGCCAAGAGGTAAGAAATAATTCATTCCAAAAGAAGGACTTAAAAATCCACCAAAGAGAGATGAGTAGTCATAACGGAATGAAGGGGAGAAAGAAAAATTTTTCCCAAAATAAGATTCCAAGAAGAGACCGAGATTTTTCCCTCTCGGGTTATAGGTCGTATCCCGGTATTGCCAAATCTCTTCATCGTAAAAGTGAGAGTGGGAGAGAAAATCGTCAAAGCGAAAATCAAGTCCGGTGGCGAAACCTTTCTCTTCCGAGGAGAGATTTAGAACGAGATTTCCACCAAAGGTCTTTATCTGGTGGGTGTCGGAATAGATGGCGGTATCAACTGAGAACTGGTCAACCCAAAGATAACTCGTCTTCTGCCAATTTGTGTAAGGGGAGAAAGATATCTTTAAAAAATCATTTAGCCAATGTGAGATTTTAGCGCTCATCCGATAGAGATTATCCTTTTGTCGGTCATAAAGGGAGGTTGAGGTTGTGTCGCCATAAGGGGGGAGAAAATCAACGGGTGGTTTTGGTCCTGGCACTCCAATCTCCTTCGCCTCATAAGAGAGATTACAGGAGAAGTTTTCTAAGTAGGAGGTGGCGAGAGAAAATCCGATAGATTTACAATCTGAGTTTGACCTCTCCCCTTCACTCTCTTCCCGATGGCATCCGAAGGTAAAGCCCAACCTGTCTCTCAGATTGAGATTATAATTTTGGAAAAGGCTTATCGTGTGGGAAGAGCCATAGAGGAGACCGGTATTGAAGTTTAATCTTTTAGTCTTTTCTTCTAAGGGTGACTTAGAGATAAAGTTGACCACACCACCTAAGGCGTTGGCCCCATAGAGGTGGGAGTGAGGCCCTTTCCCTATCTCAACCCTCTTTAAGGCAAAGACCGGGATTAACCCAAGGTCGGGTAGGCCAGTAGACGGGGAATAGAAGGGAAGACCGTCAATTAAGACCAAGACCTGTTGACTACTGGAGCCGAAGATGGAGAGGGAAGAGATGCCTTTTAAGAAGGAGTATCTCCGGAGGTCAATACCGGCCTCGTTGGCGAAGAGGGAGGAGGCATCACCTAAGGTGCGGTAAAGGATTATCTCTTCAGGGATAATCCTTGCGGAAACCGATGCTTTGGCGAGGTGAGAGGTGGCCCGGGAGGCAGTGACAAAGATTGTATCGATCTCATAGACTTGGGTGAAGAGAAAGATGATTAAAAGCATAGATCCTCCTTTCCTCACAAAGAGGAACTAGATTAGTGGTAAAGAGGTCTCCTGGCTTGCGGGTCATCCTACTCTCCCAGCCTTCCCATGCTTTAAGCACAGTGGCAAAATTGGGATTTCGTCGCCGCTCACAGTGGGCGGGACCGCGCGGGATTCTCACCCGCTTCCCTAATTGCCTTTCCGCAACTCCTCTTTTGAGGACCTTTACCACCCCAAATGATAGATATTTTTAAGAAGATGTCAAATAAATTCTCTTGGGAATCTCTTAATAGTCTCCAACCTCCTTCTTATAGGTGTCGCAGAGGACCTTTCCCCAGTTCTCCAAGGGCGCCAACTTGCCAAAGAAGAAACGGAGGACTGGTGGCTCATCAACAAATTTTAATCCCTTTACCAAATCCCGGTGTTTGTTTAACCAAACCAGTCGGTCAACCGCATACTCAATGTGAGAGACCGTATAGACCCTTCTTGGCAGGGCAATTCTGGTCAATTCCAAATCGGCCATTATCTCTTTACCGGTCTCTTTATCCCGGTCGGTGGATATTGTGCCGCGCTCCATCGTCCTTATTCCCGAGGCGAGATAGACAGCCGCGGCTAAAGCCCCAGCGGGATACTCTTCTTGGGGGATATGGGGTAAAAAGCGGCGAGCGTCAAGGTGACAGGCGAGCCCACCCGGCGGCGTGACGACGGGAATCTCGTATTCTAGGAGGCGGTTGGCAAAGTATTTCACCTGCTCAATGGCGCAACCGGCCACATCCTCCACAACCATTTCGTGCATCCCAATCGCCATCGCCTCCACTTCTTTCACGGACATCCCGCCATAGGTTAGAAACCCCTCGTAGACTGGTAGCCAATCCCGCATCGCTAAGTAATACTTCTCATTGTTAGTGGCAATCAAACCACCCCGCACCGAGGTATTCTTCCGGGCGCTCATATAATAGATATCCGGGTAGGTGCAAATCTCTTTGACAATCTCCGCCACCGACTTTTTTTCGTAGCCCCTTTCCCTCTGTTTGATGAGGTAGGCATTCTCACAGACGAGAGACCCATCCAGAACTAAGAGGAGATTATTCGCTGAGGTTACTTCTCGCACCTGGCGGAGATTCTCCATTGAGAATGGTTGCCCACCCATCAAATTGGCGGTTGCCTCCATTCGGACATAGGCGATTTTTTCTCGGCCGTATTTCTTAATGACATCCTTTAATTTGTCTATGTCAATATTCCCCTTAAAGGGATGGGTGCTCTTAGTATTTAAGGCCTCATCGGCGTAGATTTCTAAGACGGTGCCGCCCAAGAGTTCGATGTGCGCCCTTGTCGTGGTAAAATGGTAGTTAGTCGGAACGACCTGTCCTGGTTTTAGGAAGACTTTATCAATCAGATGCTCCGCGGCGCGACCCTGATGAGCCGGGAAGGCGTATTTGTAGCCTAACACCTTATTGACCGCATCCAAGAGTTTGTAATAACTGGCACCACCGGCATAGGCGTCATCCGCCACAACCATCCCAGCCAGTTGGTTGTCGGACATCGCATTCACCCCGGAATCGGTGAGCATATCCAGGAAGATGTCTTTGGTGCGCAAAAGGAAGGTGTTATACCCGGCCTCTTCCATGGCTTGAAGCCGTTCGGCGACAGGGGGGAGTTGTAATTTCTGGATAATCCGCACCCGATGCATTTCAATCGGGATTTCCTTAACGGTCGTTAGTTTAATCTTCATCATCTCCTCCTGTATTTCTTTTGGCCATAATCGGGGAGTATAGCCAAAAAGAGGAAGATGTCAATCTCTTTGCGAGAGCGGCAATTGACGGAGAGGGGATTTTTTTTATAATAATCCTTCTTATGGAGAAGGAGTACTTAGACTTTGAGAAACCCCTCCAGGAATTGGAAGAAAGACTTTCTGAATTATTGGAAATCGGCGCCACCGACAAAAGGGTTGAGGAATTAAAAGAGGCGATCGTTAAGACAAAAGAGAAAATTTATGCCAACCTCACCCCCTGGCAGAGGGTCCTTTTAGCCCGTCATCCTTCCCGCCCTTATACCTTGGATTATTTGACCAGAATCACGACTGATTTTATTGAACTAGCCGGTGACCGCCGGTATGGCAACGATAAGGCAATTGTCGCGGGAATTGGCAAGATTGAGGGATGCAGGATTTGTCTCTGTGGGCATCAGAAGGGGAGGACGACAAAAGAGAAGTTGGAGAGAAATTTTGGTATGCCCCATCCCGAAGGTTATCGGAAGGCGCTGCGGGTGATGGAGTTGGGGGTGAAGTTTGACTTGCCGATTATTACCTTTATTGATACCCCTGGGGCATTTCCCGGGGTTGGCGCGGAGGAGCGGGGGCAGGCGGAGGCGATCGCCCGAAACCTGTTTGCGATGGCAACTTTTCCCGTGCCGATTATCTGTGTGGTCATTGGCGAAGGCGGTTCGGGTGGCGCCTTAGCCCTGGGGGTAGGTGATAGGATTTTAGCCCAAGAAAATGCCATCTATTCGGTCATCTCCCCGGAGGGCTGTGCCTCAATTTTGTGGCGCGATGGGAGCCGGGCAGCGGAGGCGGCCGCCCTTTTGAAGATGACCGCCCAGGACCTAAAGGAGTTTAATATTGTTGATGAGATTGTCCCTGAGCCCTTAGGTGGCGCCCATCAGGATTGGGATGAGGCGGCACGGCGATTGAAAGAGGCAATTCTCAAAAACCTCACGGAACTTAAAGATATCCCAAAGGAGGAACTGATTGAGAAAAGAAGGGAGAAGTTTGCCAAAATGGGGATATATGTCTCCAAATAAAGTTGGTTATTGTGGGATAATTGGCAAACCAAATGTTGGCAAGTCAACGCTTCTTAATGCCCTATTGCGCTATAAACTGGCCGCCATTTCGCCTAAGCCCCAAACTACCCGGCACAAAATCTTAGGCATCTTAAACGGCGATAATTATCAAATCCTCTTTTTAGATTCACCAGGTCTCCTTACCCCAAAATACACCTTGCAGGAGTTGATGGTCAAGGAGATTGAAGAGACTCTGACCGATGCCGATGTCGTTCTCTTTCTTGTTGAACCCTTCGCTCCACCGGATGAGATTGAGGAGAAGACCTTAAAGAGATTGATCTTAGAGAAGAAGCCGATTTTAATCGCAATTAATAAGATTGACCTGGTGGCGAAGGACTCTCTCCTTCCGCTGATGGCTGACTATAAAGAGATGGGTTTTGAAGACATCTACCCAATTTCCGCGGCAAAGTTGGATGGGCTTGAGGAATTAATTGGAGGGGTAGTTGAGAAATTGCCCGAAGGGGAGCCACTTTATCCGCCGGATCAGATCTCGGATAAACCCCAGCGCTTCTTTGTCAGCGAAATTTTGCGTGAGGCTTGCTTTGCCCTTTACGGCGAGGAGATTCCTTATGCGACGATGGTGGAGATTGAGGAGTTTAAGGAGAGAGAAGGGGGGAAAGATTATATCCGGGCGGTTCTGTATGTTGAGAAACCTTCCCAAAAGAAGATTCTCATTGGAGAAGGGGGGAAGGCGATAAAGAGGTTGGGTAGTGTCGCCCGGAAGAATATTGAGGCATTCTTAGGGAAAGAGGTCTATTTAGAACTCTGGGTTAAGGTCTACGAAGGTTGGCGAAAGAGCTTAGATTTTATCAGAGAGAAGGCCTATAGATTTTAGTTTATAACTCTAAATCCCTCAATTCCTTCTCACTCAAGCCAAAGTGATGACCAATCTCATGCATCACAACCCTTTTTACTAGCTCTTTTATCTCTTCTTCGGTGGTGCAAAACTCTTCAATCGGACGTTGGAAGATGGTAATCTTATCCGGTAGGACATTGCCATAGAAGAATCCCCTCTTATTTAAGGGAACCCCTTGATATAAACCAAATAGGGCATAGGGGTGGATTTTTAACCGCTCTCGGACATAAGGTGGGGCATAATTTTCAATCACAATCTCAACATTTTCCATCTTCTTTCGGAAGAAAGAAGGAACCTCTTTTAGCGCCTCTAAGACCAATTTTTCAAACCTCTCTTTCTCCAATCTATCTCCTTTCCCCGAAGATGACGGTGCCGATTCTTATCATATTTGAGCCTTCCTCAATCGCCACCTCGTAGTCCGAAGACATACCCATTGAGAGGAAGCGAAACTCTCCAGGCGGTAAAGAAAATCTCTCTTCAATCTCTTTTTTTAAGAGGGATAGTTTTCTAAAGGCGGGGCGGGACTTTTCCGGATCAAAAACCGCCAAACCGGGGCCTAAGGTCATAAGACCAGTAAGCTTTATATTTCTTAAAAGGAGGAGATTTTCAATTAAAGGGAAGAGATCTTCTTCCTTCACCCCAAACTTTGTCTCCTCTTGGGAAGTGTTCACCTCAATTAAAATTGGGACGACTCTATTTTTCTCTTTTGCTCGCCGGTCAATCTCTTGGGCTAAATGGAGAGAGTCAACACTCTGGATGACGGAAAAGAATTCTAAGGCCTTCTTCACCTTATTTGTCTGGAGGTGACCAATCATATGCCACTCAAAGGCATCTTTCAAGACCTGATATTTAGTATATGCCTCCTGGACCCGGTTCTCACCGATGATTTTAATTCCCGCCTCTTTTGCCTCCTGAATCTTTTCTAAGGGGACACCTTTGGTTACCGCCACCACGGTAATCTCTTCTTTAATTCCTCTCTTAGCGCAAATCTGATTGATGCGTTCCAATAAAATCTCTATATTCTCTTTCACCCCATAATTTTAGTTTTTATTTTAAGATAGTTGAAAGGAATCTCAATCAAAAAGGCACATCTCTCCCTTTGATAAAAATGGGGGGAGGTTTTACTCCCCCCATTTACCTTGTTTTTTAGAATTTTCCTCCACCAAGACGACCGGTATTCTTTAAGCCCTGGCGGAACTTTGGCCAGGATGAAGGGGCAAGGGGTTTATCACCGTAGAAGGCGTAGACCTTATCTTCGTAGGCGATATAGACCCTGCCATCCGGAGAGAGTGTTGGAGAGGAGTAGATTTCTTCTTGTAGTTTCTTTCCGGAACGGGAACCAAGATAGAGGCAATAGAGTAGGGTTCTCTCAATGAAGTTATAGCAAACAAAGTTCCCTTCATTAGTAAGGTAATAGATTAAGTTCCCTTGGGCGGTTGTTGGTGTGGAGTAGACATCTTCTACTACTTGCAAAATATGCTCTTTTAGGGTACCGTTTCTTCGGTAAATAAGAATTCCCCTCTCGTGACCAATAAAGATAAATCCGGAATCGGGCTCAAAGACGGGTGAGGAATTGACTTCCGCGGTTTCCGGAACGGCTATTGGCCAATTGGGCAAAGGATTGCCATTAGGGTCAAAGGCGAAGAGTTTGCCGGAGGTGGAGGCGATAAAGATATTCCCTTGGTTATCAATGGCGGGTGAAGAATATACCTCACCATTGGTGGGCATTGACCAGATGAGGTTGCCATTGGGGTCAAGTTTATAGACAAAACCAGAGTCAGAGAGGTCGGCAAAATAGATATAACCACCGTCATCAACGACGGGTGAGGAAAAAATAGAAGCCCGGGCTTGGAAACTCCATAGCGATTCGGGATCGCTTCCGGCGTCTCTTAGGGCGTAGAGATAAGCATTCTCATTCCCGACAATTATCTTACCGTCAGTGGTTAGGGCACAAGAAGTGAATGGCATTCCCCTTGGCAGCGCCGGCCATTTCCATTTGAGGGTAAGGTCTGGATTTAAGGCAAAGAGGTAGCCTTCTTCGGAGCCAAGATAGATGGTGCCGTTCGCACTGATTGCCGGGGAGGAGTTGAACTCATCACCGGAGATAGGCGAGGGATATTCGGCAATCTTCGCACCGGTTTGACCATTCAACTTGTAGACCCTTCCGTCCTTGCAGCCGATATAGAGAACCGGAATTCCCCCTTCCGTCACTAAGGCGGGCGAGGAGATAATTTCGTCACCCGCTTGGAAAGTCCAGAGAGGATCTCCTGGGGCAAAAGCGGGACGAACCAGGAATGGTTTTGGGGCTGAGGTATCGGAGGGGGCAAATTTCTTATCTTGGGCTATCGCCTTGATATTAAACGTTCCGGTATCACCGTAGGCATGACTCTGAGAAGAGGCTTCTCCGGATGCGACCCAAGGAGTTGTATCAATCTTCCCATCACCCCAGATAAAGAAGAAACGGATAGAATCGTTATCCGGGTCAGTAGAGGTGGCGGTGAAGGTATAAGAGGAATCTTTTAGACCGCTACTCGGTCCAGTGATGGTTGGTGGATTGGGCTTTGTATTGCTCACGACCGAAACGGGCAGTTTCGCCCAGTCATCCGAGGGTTTCCCCTTTTTATCCTCGGCCCTCACTTTGATCTCATAAGTGCCGGGGGTTGACCAGGAATGGAATTTCTTGGCGGTTTCACCGGAGGGATAATATCTGGTCGTCTCGGTCTTGTCAATCCAGTCAAAGATGTATCGTATCTCGTCATTATTCGGGTCAGTAGAACGGGCTTTAAACTCGCCTTCGGCATCAACACCCAGGGTCTGTGGTCCAGTGAGATAGGGGGTTGTCGGCGGTTTATTCTTTCCGCAGCCGAATGGGGAAAGAGAAAAGAGAAAGAGACCTAAGATAATTAAAAGGCTTAAGCTTCCTTCCTTACTCATCATTTTATCCTCCTGCACTTTTCTTAAAAGTTATTCTACGATGAAAGTTGACTTTTGTCAAGGACTACCTTCAGCTCAAAATGAGAAGTTTTCTCTTCTCCTTAAACCGCTTGGTCTCTATCTCCAAGATATAGACCCCAGGGGTTAGTTTTTTAAGCTTAAAATAGCCCTTATCACCTTTCGCTAAATAGATAACCTCTCCCAAAAGATTAAAGACCTTCAGGGTTGCCCTATCTGTTCGACACTCAATGGTTAAAGGTAATTTGCCAACCGAGACAACCGAGAGTTGCGGTTTTATTTCGCTAATTCCCACTACCCCCCTGATTGTCACTGAGCCTATCTTTTTATCATTCCTCTGGTTAATCTCCTCGGCCAGTTGGGTTGAGCAGGAGACAGAATAATTCCCTCCAGGTTGATTGACAATCCAATCGGGAAAGGTTAGGTAGTATTTGGTCACCGGCGCGTGATTACTGGCGACCCCTATTCTATCATAGAAGTCACCAATCTTCATCCGGACGGTATAGGTTTCATTCGTTGTCCCGAAGTTATAGAGAGTGCAGGATGGAGTGATAATACTCCCGGAGTCAACCGTCCCTCTGGGCGCGGCAATGGCTAACACCCCAACATCCCTCACCGTTGCCTCTAAGGTGATATCGCAGATTATCGTATCACCAACCAGACGGATATTTCTCACCCCAACATTAGTCGGTTGGTTCACTCGGTTTCGGCTATTGGGCTTGGTGTTATTATCAAAGACCAATCTCTGCCAAATCCCCGGGAGTGGGTCAGAGGTATCACCCAGTCCCTCGTGGTAATAGTGGGGGTCAGGACGGAGACCAGTGCCATTGTCAAGGTGGAAGGTGGAATCTTCCTCTAAGTCAACGACATTGTGATAACTCCCTTGGGCTGGGTCAATATGCCAGATTAAAAGACCAGGGCCAGGGAGAGGGCGATCAAAGCCCTTCTTTTGGCGATTTTCTAATAAAAAGCAGGTCTCGGTAGAAAGTCCCGCCCGCCAGACCTTATAAACGATTGGATTCGTCTCAACATCTAAGATCTTCAAATTGAAGGTATCTCGGGTGATTAAGACGGGGTTAATAAATCCGGCGCGGATTTTACTCCACGCCTCCATATGGGATGGGCTCCAAGGGGTATTGCCACCCGCACCCCAGGCACCATAACCCATTAGTCCCCAATAGCCAATTCCCCAACTTCTCCGGGTTTGGTCATAAAGGTCAGGCAGACCAACCAGATGTCCCAATTCGTGGCACATCACGGCAATACCGCAGAGGGTTGTCTCTAAGGCGGGGGTGACTAAGTTCACCTCCGGGACATTGGTGACGCCATAGATGGTGACACCGTCATTGGTCGTATAGGTGAAACTGGGTATGGCGTGGGACCAACAGCAGTTGACATTGCCGTTATCCTCGCCACCGGGACCGGCGTGGACCATAAAGGCTCCGCCATCAATCCGATTGTTGCCATCTAGGTCAAATTGCCGGAAGTCAACATACGGGTCAACCTGCTGGAGGTTCTCTCGGGCTAACTGGGCTCCGGTTGAGAGCATATAGTTGCCATCATAATAGCGGGAATAGTTGTATTGAGACATAAACCAGCGGTTACCCGCTACCCCACCCATTATTGTGCATCTTCCATAAGAGTTCTCTAAGAAGTAGTCTTTGAGACTTCCCGCTCGATAGGGTTGGTTGGAATAGACACCAACCGAGTAGAGCATTGAATCAAAACGCGCCGCAGAGCGCCGGACGGTATCCGCCCGGTTATCCGGAAACTGGATCAAGATACAGACGGTCTCAATCACTCGGTTATCTTTCAGTTTATTCTCACCGGCAACCTCAACCCCAGGCGGAAAGAACGGTTCCGGACCGGTGAAATTCGGTCGGGGTGGCATCCCGAAAACGATGGCGATAATAAGAAAGAGAATAATTCTCTTCATAAAGCCCCCTAAAACTTATCTCTTCTTTTCGGCAAAGACTTGGTTTAGGTAGGAGACAATTTCCTCAATCGCGGTTCCCGGACCAAAGAGTTTCCCGACGCCCATCTTATATAACTTCTCCTTATCTTCATCCGGAATTATCCCGCCACCAAAGAGGAGGATATCACTAGCCTTATTCTCTTTTAAGAGGCGCAAGACCTCAGGAAAGAGGGTCATATGGGCACCGGAGAGGATTGAAAGACCAATCGCATCCACATCCTCTTGGATGGCGGTTCTCACAATCATCTCTGGTGTTTGGTGGAGTCCGGTATAAATCACTTCAAAGCCGGCATCCCGTAATCCCCGGGCAACGACCTTGGCTCCCCGGTCGTGCCCGTCTAAGCCAGGTTTGGCAATTAAAATCCGAATCTTTCTCGCCATCTTCCCTCCTAAAAGATTGGTTTTTCTCGGTATTCACCAAAGACCGCTTTCAAGGTTTGCGTGATTTCGCCTAAGGTGCAGTAGACCCGCGCACACTCTAAGATTGAAGGCATAATATTCTCTTTACTCTGGGCCACCTTTTTCAATTCCGCCAACCTCTTATTAACTAAATTATTGTCTCTCTTCTTCCGGAGATTGGCGAGCCTTTCCCTCTGTTCTTCTTCCACCCTTGGGTCAATTTTTAAAATTGGAATCGCCAAGTTCTCTTCCGGGATTACAAACTCATTCACCCCAACAATTAGCCGCCTCTTCTCTTCAATCTCCTTCTGATAGCGATAACTGGCATCGGCAATCTCCTTCTGGGGATAACCTAATTCAATCGCCTTCACCATCCCACCCAACTTGCGAATCTTCTCAAAGTATTTATAAGCCTCCTCCTCCATCTTATTCGTTAGGTATTCCAGATAATAAGAGCCGGCCAACGGGTCACAAACATTTGCCACTCCCGTCTCATAGGCAAGAATCTGTTGGGTGCGCAAGGCAATCAAAGCCGCCTTTTCCGTCGGGAGTGCCCAGGTCTCATCCAGGGCATTGGTGTGGAGGCTCTGGGTTCCACCGAGGACCGCGGCTAAGGCTTGGTAGGCGGTTCGGACGATATTATTCTCCGGTTGCTGGGCGGTTAAGGTGCAACCAGCGGTCTGGGTGTGGAAGCGCAAGAGGAGAGACTCCTTCTTCTTTGCCTTGAAGCGTTCCTTCATCTCCCTTGCCCAAATCCGGCGCGCCGCTCGGAATTTGGCAATCTCCTCAAAGAAGTCAAGGTGGGAGTCAAAGAAGAAGGAGAGCCTTGGGGCAAAGGCGTCAACATCCAACCCCCGCTTTATCCCTTCTTCAACATAGGTGAAGCCATCCATTAGGGTAAAAGCCAACTCCTGAAGCGCGGTTGAGCCCGCCTCTCGGATGTGATAGCCACTGATGGAGATGGTATTCCACTTTGGGAGATATTTTGAGCCAAACTCCATAATATCGGTGATAATCCGCAAAGATGGTTCCGGTGGAAAGAGCCAAGACTTCTGGGCGATATACTCTTTTAAGATATCATTCTGGATTGTCCCCCTTAAAACCTCAGGAGAAATTCCTTGTCTTTCCGCGGTGACGATATAAAATGCCCAAAGGATTGCCGCTGGACCGTTAATCGTCATTGAGGTGGAGACCTTATCTAAGGGAATCCCTTCAAATAGGTCCTCCATATCCGCTAAGGAAGAGACGGCGACACCACAGACACCGACCTCTCCTCGGGAGAGGGGGTCGTCGGAATCCCGACCGTAGAGGGTTGGAAAGTCAAAGGCGACTGAGAGCCCAGTCTCGCCGTGTTCTAAGAGGAACTTATACCTCTTATTGGTATCCCGAGCGGTGCCGAAGCCGGAGAAGAGGCGCATCGTCCAGAGACGACCCCGATACATCGTATGCCTTATCCCCCGGGTGAAGGGATATTCACCCGGGATACCTAAGTCTCTCTCGTAGTTTAGGTCTTTGACATCCTCTGGGGTATAGTAGAGTTTAATCGGAATCCAAGAGATTGTCTTCTCCCTTTCCACACAGAACTCGTCAATCTTCTCAATCAACTCTTCCCTTTTAACCATTCCCCCTCCTTTCTCTCTTTTCAATTAACTCTAAAATTCTATCTCTTCCCTCAAATGGGGTTATCTTTCCTGCCATCACCTCTTTGACCAAAAAAGCGAGGAGTTCTTTTATCTTTTCATCTTCCCAAATCTTTTCTCTCAACTCCTCTTCGGTCAACTCCTTTATTTCGGAGAGGATTATCTCTTTTCGCTTCTTTTCCCAAATTCCCTTCTCGCTCATAAGCCTTTCGTGCTCTTGGATAGTTGAGAAGAGCTGAGGCAAGCCCTCACCGGTGAGGGCATTTGTCAAAATCACGGGATAGGACCATTCCTCCCCTTCCTTCATCTTTAAATAAGAGGTAAGTTCTTGCGCTAACCGCTCCGCCCCTTCTCGGTCTGATTTATTCACCACAAAGATGTCACCGATTTCTAAGAGACCCGCCTTCATCACCTGGATTGTATCACCGGATTCCGGGGTTAAGACGACAATTACCGTATGAGAGGTCTTAGAGATTTCAATTTCAACCTGACCGACCCCAACCGTCTCAATGATGATTATCTCTTTGCCGAAGGCATCCAAGACATCAACCACCTCCTTTGTCCTTAAGGCCAAGCCGCCAAGAGAGCCTCGGGTTGCCATACTCCGGATATAGACCCTTTTTTCCAGAAAGAGGGAAGACATCCTCACCCTATCCCCTAAGATTGCGCCACCCGTGATTGGTGAGGAGGGGTCAACACAGACAATTCCCAAATTTTTCCCGTTTTCTAAGAAGAAGAAGGCTAGCCTTTCAACCAATGTGCTCTTGCCGGTCCCGGGTGCTCCGGTAATGCCAATCCGATAAGCCCGACCAATCTTCGGATAGAGAGCCCGGAGGAAGTCCTGACTCTCTTTTGAGTTATTCTCAATTAGGGAGATAATTTTAGAGAGGGAGCGGGTATCTTTTTGGGCAAATCTCCTTAATAAATCTTCAGTAGTCAATCCCGACACGGTTCACGACCCCCTTTTTAATCGGATGCTTAACCTCCTTCACTTCTGAGACCAAGTCCGCAATCTCAATAATCTCCTTTGGGGCGGCTCGACCGGTAATCACAATCTCCACCTCTCTTGGTGAAGATTTAAGGACCGGGAGGACCTCATCAATCTTTAAGAGTCCGTAGTCAAGCGCTACCGCCAACTCATCAAGGATTATCATATCATAACCCTTCTTCTCAATTGCCTCTTTGGCGAAAGAGAGCCCTTCTTTTGCCCACCTAATATCTTCTTCTTCCGGTTCGTTCCGCTTCACAAAGGTCTTTCTTCCAAACTGGCGGATGGTGATATTCCTTAGATTTTTCAGGACCTTTATCTCCCCGGACTCCTCGCCCTTCATAAATTGGATTAAGAGGACTCGGAAGGAGTGTCCCAATGCCCTTAAGGCCTGACCCAAAGCCGCGGTCGTCTTCCCTTTACCGTCACCGGTATAGACCTGAATCATTTATATCATTCTACAAGAATTGTAATCAAAGTCAACTTTGGACTTTTCCTTAAATTTGAGATTAAACTTTGGATTTGGCGATTGGTTAAATCTTGGCTTAAACCTTCTTTTAGATTTGGGATTAAAATCTTAATTAGGCTAAAGGTTAGACCTTTCCTTAGATAAAAGATTAGGTTAAAAGTTAGACCTTTAACTAAACTTCCCCTTAAACCTTTTCTTAAAATCTAAATTAGACCAAAGGTTAGACTTTACCTTATGCCCCCTGTATCGCTCCCCACTTTTTATAAAGATAATCCCCTCCTTATAAATTAAAAATAAGAATTCGGAAGAAAGAAATTATTATTTTGGAACCTCTCTCAACCGCTCAACGATTTCCCCCAAGACCTCCTCCGATAGACCCCTCTTTTTCCAAATCTCAATCAAATAAGGGATTTCTTCTATCTTCCCTTCTTTTATCTTCTTAAAGGCTCTCCGACCGAAGGCATAGTAGCCCCAAAAGAAGGCAACCGAAATCCCCTTCTCTTCTAAGACCTCTCTAATCTTCTCTTCGGCAAATAAGAGATATTCCTTCATCCCTTTCAGGTATCTATTGGTTGCAAGAGGAGACTTAAAGCCCGACTTTATGTGATACCGCTCAACCACCTCCTCAAGCCTCTTTGCCCTCTTTTTTAATCGCCAGTCCTCTTTCATAACTCCTCCGGCAAGAGTATCCCAAAGACCTCAACCCTTATCTCTTTTAAGACAATTGGCTCAAGTCTCCGACTCCGCCACTTCTCTTCTAAGATCCTTATCTCCCGAAATAGGGGGAAGCCGGCATATCTCTTTTGGAGGCGGTATAACTCTCGGGCAGAGCAGAGGTAAGAAGGGAAGAAGGTTATTGGTATATCGTATCCGGATAAGATCGCCTTCGTCTTGGTCTCAACCTCAAAGATTTCATTGAAGTAGACAGTCATCTCTTCAACCATCGCCTCCTTTAAGGAGAGAAACCTCTTCCCGACGAGGTCTGGGTCTAACTTCTTCAAATACTTCTCCTTTCTTAATAAGGCATTCCTAACTCCCATAATCCACCTCTCTTTTTCGGGGCTGGGATTAGAACCCAAGACCTAAAGCCCCTATATAAATATAGAGTAAAAAAGGAGGCAAAATCTTACACTCAATTTTATAAGGTTTTCAAATTATAAGTTATTTAAAATCAAAGACTTAAAATAGAGGAAAAGAAATTTTATTCTATTTTTGCTTGAGGACTTATCTACAGGCAACAATCAGGTCAGCGATATTTTGTAAGGTCTCTTGGGTCTGGCGGTTCATCTCACTAATCAACTCCTGGGTTTCTTCTATTCACCTCAGCAATCAACATCTTCGCCCTCTCGTCTTCGGTGTGAATCAAGCTATCGGCCCGTAGTCAAGACTTCGGTGCAGTATCAGGACATGGTGCCTACTCTAAAAAGTTCTCTCAAGGATAGATCTTTTGGGTACCCAACTTGAACAAGTTCTTGAAACCCGATAATCTACTAAAAACTAGTAAATATGGGAATCGCTGAGCCTTATTTTGAAAAGATCCGAAATGAGAAAGACCCAGTTAGGATAAGGAAGAAACTTCTTGAGACTCTCAAGGAGAACAACTTCAATATTCTAAAAACGGCAAGAGAATTTGGCACAACTCCCAAGACGGCACGGGAATCCTCGCGAA